>ERZ1026870.50-NODE-50-length-65631-cov-22.253919_pt1 | contig 65631 bp, 50 predicted proteins | sample MGYA00380165_ERZ1026870 | MGnify/ENA primary metagenome ERZ1026870 (study PRJEB33269, sample SAMEA4719801) | human gut metagenome | biome: human-associated habitat; feature: organic feature; material: feces | place: Cameroon | collected 2013-10 ...
CAAAGGTATAATGATGAATAAAAGTGGACAAGGCGGCATCGCGGATACGCTTACTCTATAAAGACGCAAAAAGCCGCAAAATTCACATAAAACGTGCTTGATTTTGCTCTCGTAAGCATAAAAAGGCATTAGTAAAACCATTTTACTTTAACTTTACTTATACTTGACGCACACGTTAGTAGCGCAAAATAGAAGCTTCTCTATCAGATTTGAAAGGAAACTGGCAGACAACGAGCTGATTTAAACAGCAGAAAGCCTAAAAATCGATTGCTCGAATAGACTAATTGGAACAATCAAAAGGCGTCACAAGAGATTATATAGTAGCGGAGGTCTCCGGCCTCCGCACCAATCAATGATACAAACTCTATTATTAGTAATGATGATGATTTGTATTCGACTTGGTGCTGCGGAGGCCGGAGACCTCCGCTACTTATAAGTTCATAATTGTATCGCTCCATATTCTGGATGAACCTTATATAATAGGCTCACGAGAGTAATCGAAAGACATAACGAGGCTAATCGATATACATCACGAGGCTAATCGAAAGACGTCACAAGGCTAATCGAAACAGCAGAAGCGAATAGTCGCACAAAACCTTATATAATTCCATCTACCCGATTTGCTTATTTTTCCTGTATATTTGCATTTGTTTTCAATTTTTATTTATAACTTTGCGACCTATTTTTAACATTATATATAAAACAACCACTTTTATATTCACAAGAAAAAGGTAACAGCCCCTCATCTACAATGGAGATGAGCATCAACGGCAACATTGTGCGCCTTATTGCCGTTAATTGCTTATATTAAAAGATTGCCGCAATACGACTTATTTTTTTAAGTTTTTCTACCAATGTTTGGTCTTTCATTGCCATATACATATTATATTTCATCTGCATCTTCAAAAGCGAATCGGCTGGAATATCTAATGCTGCTTCAAACATCAATGCAGATGCTGTAGAGATGGAACGTCGTCCGTTAAGAATCTCATTAAGCACAGAGTAGCCTATGCCAATGCTGTCGGCAAACTTGCGCTGTGAGATTCCTCTCTCTTCCAATTCGTCCTTAATAACCTCACCAGGATGTGATGGGTAAAAACCATAACCTAAACTTGACATATCTTTTGCAAAGTTAATTGATTGACAGATAACATTCGCATAAAAAGCGAATTATTTTATTTCTTTTAGTCTTTAAGGTTATTTTTCTCTCTTCATGCTATGGTATCCAAACCTGCACCTCAAGCAATCCTTTCGTTCGCAGTAGCGTGTGTGCAGCTGTATAAGCGCCTGTGTGTCGGCAGCATTGTCGGCTGTTATGCCACACTCTTGCCAAAGGCGTATATGTGTGTTGTCCTCGGGAGGCAACGATTCGAGTATATCGGCGGCACGCTTAACAAGCAGCTCGTCCTGCCGATGGCAGCCATAGGCATGCAGCATAGGCACCACGGCATTAACGATGAGGATGTCGATGGAAGCGGCAGACAGATGTTTGGCACAATCGCGGCTCTCATTACCGAAGGTGTAATGTGTCCGCCAATATTCGGAAGTCTCCGTTCGCAGTCTTTTGCGTATGTCGTCTATATTTTGACACATGGTGATGTTGGCCAGTTCGGCACGTCGCGAGCAATAGAGCTGGGCCAGTTGCGACAATCTGATGTACGGGAAGTTCTGAGGACGCAGACGTAGGAAGCGCCACGTCTGCCGAGGCATGGCAGAAAGGTTAAACTTATGCGCAAGATAATTCCACTCGGTTTGCAGTCTCTTAAAGTAGGCATCGGCTGTAGCTGCTGTCCGTTGACGCTCGTTCATGGTCGTGGTGTCGAGCAATCCGGCAGAGCCTATAAACAGAGCCTCAACCTGAAAAGGATCGTCGCGATGATGAGCCACCTGCATAAACGGCAACCGTGCAGCCCATTGCTCAAATGCCTCGCTGTTGACTCCAAACCCAAAGCTGCGTGCTATTGTGGCAAAGAAAGCCTGTTCCCAAGAGCCACCAGCCATCTTCACACGCTGGTTTATGGCTTCGCACTTGTCGGCAAGGCGCTCGGCGCCAAGCACACTCATCCACGAATGTATAATAAGTTTAGGCAACTGCATAACTGTGTCGCGGCACGGCGGATAACGATCGGCAGCCAACAGACGGCGGTAGTTGTTGAGCACATACTTAGGAACCTTTAGCTCCATCTGTGGCGGATGCGTCCCGTCCATGGTCTGCACATCGGCATCTATTACCGACGCCACATGCAACACCACATTGTTGTAGGCAGGATCTTGATCGTGCTGATGCAGCACCCAGTCGGCCGAGCGTTCGTGTATCTCCACATTGCCCACCCACAACGTGCCGCCGATGCGCAGTTTGGCATTAAAAAAGTCGGGACCTGCATGTGTGTTGTGCAATCCAGGGTCTATCACCTCCACCGTGCGTCCATCGGTAGTGTGCATCTCGTGCAATGGCAGTATGCGGTGTTTCCAAATGTAATGGAGTAGTTGTTCCATAATAATGCAATATAGGTTAGTTAGGCTTAAATAAAGAATAAGCAAGGTTAAATCAAACAGCACACCCCAATAGGAGCGTGCTGTTTGATTTTTGTTTGGTATACGCCAATGTACTTATTAATAAACAGTCTTTGGCGACAGTCTGAACTTGAAGGTGTAGTCCTTGTATTCCACACGGTGTCCCTTGCGTGCTCGTCCGTCGGCATCCCAGCTGTTTACACCACCTACGCCCTGCTGAAGAAGGTCGATAAAGAGGTTGGTGTACTTCGACTTCTCAACCGACTGCGAGTGGCGCTGGTGCTTCTCCTCGCCCTCATCCAACGATAGTAGATCGTAATGCAGAGCAGAAGCCGAGAACATCTTGTCGCTCTCAACACGGAATCCGAAGCCGCCTTCGTCTGTCTGGTTCCACCAACGAAGGTCGCTCATAGTACCTGTCTCCTGAGGACGTACATATGGGAAGAACAACTTGTCGGCAGAAGATTTGTATATACCAACGTTCTGGGATAGCTTGCGGTCAGAGTAGTTCTCCACCGGTCCGCGTCCGTTCCACTGGCATTGGTCCATATTGTAAGGCAGATTCATCACCATACCGAAGCGCAACATATCGGAAACCTTGGCACCAGGAGTGGTCTTTAGCTGCTGTGTAATGGTGAGTGTGCCATTCTCCTCGGCCTGGTAGACAAGTGTGAGGGTCGACTTAACTGTAGGCATATCGTATACAGCAGTAACGGTCTTGGCCTTCTTGTCGGCAGAGATAGAGCGTAGGTTTAGCTCAGGTGTGCGCCAAGCCTTTAGCTCCTTCTGCGACTGGGCACCCATGTCGTTGTCGGTTACGGCACGCCAGAAGTTAGGCTTAAGCGAGCCACCCTCGCCAAGGAGCGACTTGCCACCAACCATATACTTAGACATGAATCCGGTCTGACGGTCGAACTGCACCTCGAAGTTCTCGGCAGCAAGCGTTATCTGCGGCTGCTTCTTCTTGTCGGTAAGTTTAACAGCCTTGGTCTTGGCAGGATTTACGGCAAGGTCGGAGCCAGCAAACTCGCGTATAGGCAACTGCTGATGAGCCACGATGTCGCCCGCCTTAAGCAGTCCCTCGTCCTTCTTCAGACGGAATTCGATGTTGAGCATAACATCCTTCTGGCCCTTGTAATTGTCCAACTTGTATGGCAGCACCAATCTCATCTTCTTCTGCGGAGAGAGCATAGAGATGTCGGCAATGGTTCCGTTCTGATATTCTATGCCGTCGGCCACGATAGCCCACGACAACGAAACATTGTCGGCTGGGCGGAAGAAGTTCTCATTCTTAACAATAACCCATCCGTCTTGAAGGTTCTCGGGCTCCACCCAATAGTTCTGATACCAGTAACCTATCTCGTAAGCCTGAGGAGTAGGTGTGCGGTCGGCATAGATAAAGCCATTGCAGCAGAAATTGTTGTCCGATGGATCGTACGAGTTGTAGTCGCCACCATACTTATATATGGTGTTGCCCTTGTCATCCTTGCCGCGCAAACCCTGGTCTACAAAATCCCAGATAAAGCCGCCTTGGTTGGTAGAATACTTGCGTACGAGGTCCCAATACTCATGCATAGAACCTCCGGAATTGCCCATGGCGTGAGCATACTCGCACATGATGAGTGGTTTCTTCTTAGATGGGTCCTTGCAATACTGTTCCACACCCTCTGGTGTGTTGTACATCACGGCAAAGATATCGGTATTTGGACCCTCGATGGCACGTTCCCAATGTACGGGACGCGAAGGATCGTACTGGTTTATCCAATTCTTAGCGGCGGTAAAGTTCTTCGAGTCGGCTGTCTCGTTGCCCAACGACCAATAGATAACCGACGGATGATTGAACTGGTTCTGCACGTTGTGCTGGTTGCGCTCAAGTATAGGTAGGGCGAATATCTCCTTTGTGGTGATGGCATCCTCGCCGTAGTAGAATCCATGGCTCTCCTGGTTTGCCTCGGCGCAGACGTATAGACCATACTCGTCGCATAAGTCGTAGAACGCTGGATCGTCAGGATAATGACATGTACGCACGGCGTTGACATTAAACTGCTTCATAAGTTTTATGTCCTCAATCATGCGCTCGCGAGACACAACGTAGCCACCATCTGGGTCGATTTCGTGGCGATTGGCACCCTTGATGTATACAGGCTGACCGTTTACAAGTAGCTGTGCGTTCTTAATCTCAATCTTGCGGAAACCCGTGCGAACAGGAACCGACTCCACATCCTTGTTGTTCTGCTGAACCGTTACAACCACCTTGTATAGGTTAGGTGTCTCAGCTGTCCACTTAAGCGGATTCTCTACGTCGAACTTAACGGTAGCGTTAATCTCGGCAATGCTCTTGCCAGCCTTCTTCTTTACCTTTGTGGTGTTGAGAATCTTGCGGCTCACGATGTCGCCATTAGGAGCAATAAGGTCTATAAGGAAGCGAGCGTTGCCCTTTGCCTTGAGGTTTACGGCAAGCGAGCCGTTCTTATATTGAGCATCGAGATCTGGTGTTACGCGTACATCGTCTACATGTGCTGTTTTAGAGCGCGAGTAGAGGAAACAGTTGCGTGCCACACCCGATAGACGCCAGAAATCCTGGTCCTCGCTATAAGAACCGTCGCACCAGCGGAATGTCTGGAAGGCTATAAGGTTGTCGCCCTTCTTAAGGTAAGGAGTAAGGTCAAACTCGGATGCCGACTTAGAGTCCTCGGCATAACCTACAAAGTGGCCGTTTACCCATAGGTAGATGTTGGATGTAACCGAACCGAAGTGGGCAATAACCTGACGTCCGTCCCATGAATCAGGAATATGGATTGTGCGGCGATAAGAGCCCACGTGATTATCCTTTGTAGGCACCTCAGGCGGATTGTCCTTAAAGTGTCCGCGCCAAGCAAAACCTATGTTTACATATTCTGGGTCACCATATCCGTTGAGTTCCCAAATGCCAGGAACACGCATGGTCTTCCACGTAGCGTCGTTGAAAGAGGGGTTGAAGAAGTCGGTAGGACGTTGGTCGGCATTCTCTACCCAATTGAATTTCCAATCGCCCTCGATAGAAAGATAATTTGAGGACGATTCGCGGTTGCCCTTCAAGGCTGCGTCACGGTTCTCGTAAGCAAAGAACGATGTGCGCGAAGGGAAACGGTTGACATTGTTAACCGACATGTCGTGCCACTCGGTAAAGGTGGGCTGTTGAACCTTGTCGGTTGTGTCGGCTGCATAGATAAGGCATGGCGACATGCCGGCTACAGCCAGAGTCAGTAATAGATGTTTCATAGACGTTATGTTGTTAATAAAATATATCGGTTTGTAAGGTGGGTGTAATTAAATAAGATTATAACGACTACAAAATTACAGAAAATAACCGATTATTGTGTCGGCTTGTGTGTTAATGAATGATAAGCGACAAAGAATGAACTATAAACGGCAAAGAATGAACGATATACATACGAAAAAAGTGTACCTTTGCAGATAGTATAGAAAACGAAACAAAAAGCAACTGAAATGAACTATAATACTCATACGCTGACCAACGGTCTGCGCGTTATTCATCTGCCGTCGGCATCGCCGGTGGTTTATTGTGGCTATGCCGTGGCTGCCGGAACACGCAACGAGGAAAAGGGCAAGGAAGAAGGAATGGCACACTTTTGTGAGCATACTACCTTCAAGGGCACAAGCCGACGCACTTCGATGAACATACTTGGCTATTTGGAGAGCGTTGGCGGCGACCTAAACGCCTTTACCAACAAGGAGGAGACGGTATATCATGCTGCCGTACTGAAGGACAACATAGACCGCGCTGTGGACTTGCTTACCGACATTGTGTTCAACAGCACTTATCCTCAGGCAGAGATAGACAAGGAGGTAGAGGTTATTGTAGACGAGATTGAGAGCTACAACGACTCGCCATCCGAACTGGTGTACGATCTCTTCGAGAATGCCATATTCCAGGGCCATCCGCTCGGGCACAACATTCTTGGTACTGCCCAACAGTTGCGCACATACAAGACCGAGGATGCCCTGCGCTTTACACGCAGATATTACAGACCTGACAACTGCGTGTTCTTTGCTTATGGAGATGTGAAGTTTGAGAAACTTGTAAGGTTGCTTGAGAAGGCTTCGACTGCATCTATAACATCTCTTCCGTCATCAATGGCTATGGCTTCGCCAATAACAGCTCCAGCCACGCCACTTCCGCCGTATAAGGCACAGCACATAGAACACCACATGGACACGCATCTGGCACATGTGATGATTGGCACACGTGCCTACGACGTGCACGACAACCGCCGCATAGCCTTGTATCTGCTTAACAACATACTTGGCGGACCTGGCATGAATGCCCGTCTTAATGTGTCGCTACGCGAGCGCCATGCTCTTGTGTATACGGTGGAAAGTATGCTTCAGAGCTACTCGGACACGGGATTATGGGCTGTTTACTTCGGTTGCGATCCACGCAACGTTAACCGTTGCTTGCGCCTGATAAGGCGAGAGCTTGACAAGGTTATGGACAAACCTCTAAGCGAGGCGGCTCTTAGAGCTGCCAAGAAACAGATTAAGGGCCAAATAGGCATAGCTTGCGACTCGCGTGAGTCGTTTGCACTCGACTTTGCCAAGGGTTATCTGCACTATGGATGGCAGAAGGATATTACAAGACTGTGCGAGCATATAGACGCCTTAACGACAGACGACTTGCTGAGAGTGGCAAGGGAGACGTTCGCAGAAGAGCGTCTTACAAGACTGGTTATAAGATAGGCATGCGCTTTAAAGCATGCCTATGAGTCTACTGAATTCGATATGCTGCTCGGCTATCACCCCATTCTTTATCAATATATTGTCGGGCAGATTGTACAATCCCAGCTTGTTGAACAAGTCGCCATTCACCATACGGCCATCGCATATGGTAGTAATATTATCGGCACCATACTGTTTCAACGTGCGCTGGCACGAGCTCTTGTCGGGATTAAGACAGATGCTTACTACCTTAAGCTTGCCATCCGACTGGCGTTCCATGTCGGCCAACTGGCGTAGCTGTGATGTCGAACTGTAGTTCCATGTTGCCCATACGTAGAACACCACGTTAGGAACAGACGCAAGCGTAGCGTTGTTCACAACCTTGCCGTTAATGTCATTGGCAGAGAAACGTGGAAGCTTTGACCCATTGTTGATGGTTGTCTTGCCATTGCACGAGGCAAGCAGACGGGCTGCAAACTGGTTGTCGGGCTGCTTCTCGACAATAAGTTTTAGCAGACGAGCGGCTGTAGTATAGTCGGGACGGTCGACAGTTACAAGATAACGGCGCACCAGATAAACGGCTACAGCACTCTCTGGATTGTCCTCGGCCATCTGTATGGCACACTTCTTTATCTCGGCAGGCGATGCCGATAGTATCTGCTCGCGAAATGCATTCATCAGTTTGTTGGCCTTGGTGCCCTTGACAGTAAGTTCCTTAAGGTGCGAAGCATTGCCCTTGATGTCTACACTCTTGCCTGGTTCGGCAAAGACAGGCTGCTCGGTGAAGTTGGGGAACACTATCATCAAGGTCATAGGACGGTCGCACTCTACAAGATAGCTGAATCGTCCTGCCTGCACCTTTATAGTGTCCATGCCATGCGTAACGCTTCCATCAGGCGAATAGACGTAGAACTCGCCTTGGTTGAGGTTCAGCAAATGACCGTCTATCTTGAAGTGGTGGCTGTCGGTACCGCATGAGGCAAGAAGAAGTGTGAGAAAACTCAGTAACGAAACAAGAGAATATTTCTTCATATTGTTGGGCATTTAAGGATAGATGTAATGGGCGTTGCTCTTTCCGCTTACAGCAGAGGATGTCCGGCAATTACAAAATTCCTAATATAATTAAGAGGGTGTGTCAAAAGTCGCAAGTGGTACGCCCCGAAGGGGCAAAAGCTCCTAGCCCAGGGTAGCGCCCTGGGTGTAATGTATCCCAAAGCAAAGCGCCCTGTAAGGGCAAAAGCGTTCATTATCAACGCTTTTGCCCTTACAGGGCGTATTATTTATAATATCCGTTTACCCAGGGCGTTGCCCTGGGCTAGGCGAAATTTGGGCTTTCAGCCCGCATTGTTTGAGTTTTGACACACCCTCTTAGTTTTTATTGTTATAGTTTTATTACTTCAGAAGCGAGAGCTCCAAGTCGTTCTCAGCATATTGCTTGAGCGAAGGATCCTTCTGGAGAGCTTCCTTGAGATAAGAAGAAGCAGCAAACTTGTTGCCACGACGAGCAGCTACAACAGCATGCAAGTAGTCGGTCATGGCGTTAGGGTTCTGAACCTTGTCAAGAGTCTTGGCGGCAGCTGCATAGTTCTTGTTAAGGAGCTGTGCCAAGGCAGCTGTATTGCTGTTGGTCTTGCCGAAGTACTGCTCAGCCTGAGCGTAGTTGCCCTTTGCTATGTTAAGAGCACCAAGAGCAGCCTTTACGTTCTCCGAGTTGGCCGACTTAGATATAGCGCGCTCTGCATCCTGAACGTTGCCGTTAACAAGAGCGAGCAAGCCCATATTGGCCTGAGCCTCTGGTGTATCGCTACCAAGCGAAGCTGCCTTCTCGGCATACTTCTGTGCGGCAGCCTTATCGCCCTTTGCAAGAGCCAAGGCAGCGAGGTTGTTGTATGCACGATAGTCCTTGTCGTAAATCTGTGTAGCCTTGGTGTAGATAGCCTCCTGCTCGGCAGGTGTCTTGTCGAATGTAGCAAGATAGAGCAACTCATCGGCGCTCAACTTAGCTGCATCGTCCTTATACTGCTGCTCGATTTGCTCGTCTGAGCGGCCAATTGTCTCGTAATTGATGATAAGGCGTGAACGACGCAACTCAGGAAGGATGCCGTCGGCAAGCTCGCGGAAGCCTGCAGACATGTTGCGAATCTGCTGCTCGCGCTCCTGAGGATCCTCGTACATAGAGAGAACACGAAGGATAACGTCCTTGTCCTGGAGGTTAGATGCAGCAACGAGCTTCTGGAAACCATCCCAGTCCTGTGCTGTATAGTGAGCATCAATATCTGCATTTACCTTATTATGCTTCAAAGTACCCTTAACATACTTCTCCGACTCGTTCTTACGCTTGCCTGCAAGCTGGTCGTTAAACTTAACACCACCCTCTGGCGAAGCGTAAGCCTGAATCTCAACATTCTGGATATTGAAGCCCTCGCGGTCGGCATTAATCTTCTTAAGCATCTCGACAAACTCCTGTACAGAGTTGTTCTTGAGCTCGCTCTTGCGTATGTTGGCCTGGTTGATAAGGAACTTGATGTTAGCCTCCTGCTTCTTCTCGTTTACACGCTGGAAGGTGTCAGGAGCGATGATGCCACTCTCCGAGGCAAGAGTCTTCTTGTAAAGCTCAGATGTAGCGATAACGCCGTTGGCCACCTTAACGGCAGGAACCTTCTGCTGCTTCTTGCCAATGCGAGCATCGAATGTAAGGTACATCTCGCTCTTCTGCATATCAGGAACATAGTTGAACGCTGTCTTCATTGTGTAGCGTCCACCTACCTTGTAAGAGATAGTCTGGTCGTTACCCATAACCTTCTCGCCCTGGAATGTGGCGCTGTTGCCCTTAGCAACCTGGCCGTCTGCATAGCGCAGCTCAGGAGTTACGGTTACAACGGCCTTCTTCTTCATATACTTCTCAGGGAATGTACCGTTGATTGTAGCAGGCACCTGACCTGCTTGAGTCTCGAGAGGGTTAGGTGTCACGGTGAAGTTGTCGGCTGACAAAGCGCCGAGCTTCGAACATGACGACATCATCAGCACAGAGGCTGCTGATAGAATAAATAAGCTTTTCTTCTGCATGTTTTATTATGAATGTTATTAATTTGTTTATTGTTACGAATTGTTTTTAGTTTTACTTTAAGTTGCAAAGTTACTGATACAAATTGTAAGGAGGGACAAACCTTGGCTAATTTTATGTTTAATTAAAGATTTTAGCCGTATTAAACAAAGGCTTTATCTACTTGCGGCAGATTATCAGCACGTGTTCGCCCTCTCTTGTTGTTGTGGCAAAGATGTATGTATCACCACCATCGCGCAACTTAAGGCGCTTGCGAAGCTCGGCTACAGACATTGGAAAATTGCGCACAGCTATATTGGCTTGCTTCAAGGTACCAAGTGTCTGCTTTAGCTGACGTTTGTTGAGCGTGCATACAGCTTCTATTGCAAACTTTCTGCCTGGAAACTGCTCTACCCTACCCGATGAAACAAACAGATGACTGTTAGGGCCTATAGCCTCAACACCATATGCTTGCGACAGTTCGGCAAAGCATCCTGCCTTCATTATTGAGGCGTTGGGCTCGAAGAGGAATTGAGAGTTGAGAGTTGAGAGTTGAGAGTTGAGGGTTGAGGGTTGAGGGTTGAGGGTTGGGGGATTGTCGGCTGCACCTCCGATGGTATAACAAAACTCGCTGCGCTTATACTCGCCATCAGCCTCTGCCTTAGGCATAATGTCGACACAGTATACACGCACCCCATTCTCTAAGCTGCCACTATCGACCGAGGAAACAGATACCTTGCCTGCAAGCACAAGCAACAGCTCCTTACACTCGCCACCTACCGACACTATATGCACCTCGTCCACCGTTCCTTTAAGGTCGGCTATGGCCTTATGCCAGTCGAGCATAGGCGAGAGCTTAAGCATTACAAAGCGTGCCTTCGACATAAGATGCGGCAATAGACGGCACACATCTGGAGTACAGCCGGCTATGAGCACAGTCTTGGCGCCATGCTCGTCGCGTCGAGCCGGGTCAAGAAACAACATTGTCTGCTGTGGCATCGTGGCAAGATAGTCTTCTGCCTCGGCACAAACCACATTGGCGTTGCTAATGCCAAGCCGTGGCAGATTGCCGCTTACAACATCGCATAGGGCTGAATTGCGCTCCACATAGGTGGCCGAGGCAAAACATCGAGAGGTAAAGGAGAAGTCTACACCAAATCCACCCGTAAGATCGGCCATGCTTGTCGTTGCTCCACCCTGCCCTAAACCAAGCTTATTGAGCCAACGAAGCGCCACCTCTTGCTTGTAGCGGGCAGTAGGCTCAGACGAGCATTGCTCCATATTGAGATGCGGAGGATAGACCACACCATCGCAGGATGCCCATGATGGCAACTTCTGACGTGCTGTCTGCCAACCCTGTATCTGATTTAGGGCATAAGGCATGTCTACATCTGGATAGCGACGAGCCTGAAGGGCAAGGTCGCGAGGATTGGACAAGCGATGCTGAAGGATAAATTCGGATGTTGTCATAAGTGGATGATGTGGTTTTAGTGGTTTTAAATGCAAAGTTAATGAAATCTTGATATTTATGTAAAAAAACCACCCGAAATACTTTGCCAATCAACTAAGTTGCACTATCTTTGCCAAAGAATATTGCACATTCGGTAAATATTTGAGCAATCAACAACTGCCGACTAATTTAACTCAAACAATCTATATGAATCCTATTGTTGACTTTAAAGCCTTGCCCGAACGCATACGCTCTGCCGGAAAGCGTGTCATGGTAGCCGTAGCATCTCCTGCCGACTCGCATACAGAAGAGGTGATTGAGCGTAGCATCAGCGAAAACATCGCACAGTTTACTCTCGTTGCCGTGGAAGGCAAGCAGACCATTGCCTGCCGCCTTGCCGCCGACTATCCCGAACATGTTAACATCATTATGGCTGCCGACGACGACGATGCCGCAAGGCTTGCCGTTAAAGAGGTGCGCGAGGATAGAGCCCACGTGCTGATGAAGGGCTCGCTAAACACCGACAATTTGCTGCGTGCCGTGCTCAACAAAGAACATGGCATACTGGTTAAAGGCAGCGTGCTTACACATATAGCAGTTGCACAGATACAGGGCATGAACAGATTGCTGTTCTTCTCGGATGCTGCCGTCATTCCCTTCCCTACTACCGAGCAGCTGGATGCAGTCACCACATACATAACACAAACTTGGCGCAGCATTACTGGTGGTGATAAACCACGCGTGGCACTTACTCATTGCACCGAGAAGATAAGCGAGAAATTCCCCATTACGCTGTCTTATCAGGATATCAAGCAATATGCCGCCCAGGGACGATACGGCGATGTTTGCATAGATGGACCAATGGACGTTAAGACGGCTTGCGATGCCGAGAGCGGTGCAATTAAGGGTATTGCGTCGCCTGTTGTAGGCAATGCAGACATCTTGCTGTTCCCGGATATCGAGGCTGGCAACACTTTCTATAAAACTATCACTTATTTTGCCCATGCCACAGTTACTGGCATGCTTGCCGGAACTACCGCCCCAGTGGTGGTTACATCGCGTGCCGACTCTGCCGAATCCAAGTTCTACTCGCTTGCTGTAGCGTGCATGAGAGCGATTAGATAAGTGAAAAGTGAAGAGTGAAGAGTGAAGAATCCATTTGTTAAGGGAAGAGTGAAAAGTGAAGAGTGAAAATCAAATTGCTATGAAAAGAATATTCGTCATAAATCCCGGATGCACATCTACCAAGGTGGCTGTATACGAGGACGACAAGGCGGTGTGGACATCAGACGGTCTGCACCCGCAAGAAGAGATAGACAAGTTTATGACCGTAGACGACCAGTACGAATACCGCAAGGACTTTGTGCTGAATCTACTGCGCGAGGCAGGCATTCCACTGAAGTTTGATGCCGTAATAGGTCGTGGCGGTTTGCTTAAGCCATTGCATGGCGGCGTGTATGCTGTTAACGAGCAGATGAAGTACGACTTGCACCATGCCCATCATCAGCACGTGTGCAACCTCGGCTCGCTCATTGCCGACGATATTGCACGCGAGTGTGGATGCCCTGCATTTATGGCCGACCCCGTTGTTGTGGACGAGATGATGACACGCGCACGCTACACCGGACTGCCTTTCATGAAGCGCGAGTCTATATTCCACGCCCTCAATGCCAAGGCTGCAGCACGCCGATATGCCAAGACCTGCGGCAAGGTATACGAGAATATGGACATCATTGTGGCACATCTTGGAGGCGGCATATGTGTGTCGGCTCATCATCTTGGCAAGGTTATCGACGTGAACAATGCCCTTAACGGCGACGGTCCTATTGCTCCCGAACGCTCGGGAACATTGCCTGCCGACCAGCTTGTGCGCCTATGCTTCTCGGGTAAATACAAGGAAAGCCAAGTGATGAAGATGCTTGCAGGCTACGGTGGTTGCCAGGCCTTGTTGGGCATAAAGGATATGAAGGAGATATCGAGCCGCGCCGAGGCTGGCGAGGAGCCTTACCACGAGGTGCTTGAAGCTATGCTCTACACCATATCCAAGCAGATAGGCGCCATGGCTGTGGCGCTTTGGGGCAAGGCAGAAGCCATTATTCTTACGGGAGGTATTGCCTACAGCAAATACTGTGTAGAGGAAATAAAGAAACAAGTTGACTTCCTTGCTCCCGTTGTGGTACTGCCTGGCGAGGGCGAAATGGAATCGCTTGCCTTCAACGCCCTCGGAGCTCTAAACGGAGAGTTGCCTATACACGAATACAAATAAATGGGAGCGGGGACGCCCTCGTCCCCGAATGAGAACGTCCCCGAATGTGAGCGTCACCCATTACTATTCGGGGACGAGGGCGTCCCCGCTCCTAAAAAAGCACTCATACATGAATAAATTTCTCAACAAACACGAACCTATATACGAAACAACAGGCAACCTACCCCATTGGACACAATACGGAAAGATTACTTTCGTCACATTTCGTCTTGCCGACTCCCTTCCCCAATACATCATTGACAACATCAAAACCGAATATGAATCCATCAAACAGCAATTATTAAAAGAAGGTAATCTAAAAGAACTCGAATTTTTAAAAGTGAAAAAACATAACCAACTGGAGAAATATCTTGATAAAGGCTATGGTTCATGCATATTAAAAAATAAACTATATCAAGATATCATTATACAAACACTTGAACACGACAATAACCTCATGTATGAATTGCATTGTTATGTCATTATGCCAAACCATATTCACTTACTTATAGAACCAAAAGAACAAGCTACTATTCAACAGATAATAAAAACTATAAAATCTGTTTCTGCACATAAAATCAACAGTTACACCAACCAAACGGGTTCTATCTGGCAAAAGGAATATTTTGACCGTATTATTAGAAACGAAGACCATTACAATCGGGTCATCAATTATATAAGACAAAACCCTTCCCATTGCTCTCCTTCTGAATACATCCTCTGGGAGCGGGGACGCCCTCGTCCCCGATAAAGCAAACAAACTCTCTGGGAGAGGGGACGCCCTCGTCCCCCGATAAAGCAAACAAATTCTCTGGGAGAGGGGACGCCCTCGTCCCCCGATAAAGCAAACAAATTCTCTAATTATTCGGGGACGAGGGCGTCCCCGCTCCCAACCGTCCCCGTTTAATATATATTACTTGCCCATTTAATATATATTATTTGCTCATTTAATATATATTACTTTGCCGTTGAATATATATTGCTGCCTTGCTCTCAATTCGGAGATGCCTTGCTCTCAATTCGGGGACGAGGGCGTCCCCGCTCCTATTTATACGATATATTCTCTTCCTTGAATTTCGCCTTTGGTTGTGGATGTTCTGCCGGATATCCAATTACCACCATGTTGAGTGGAATAAGATTGCTCGACAACGACAATGCTTTGCCTATTGCTTGGCAACGTTCTTCTGACGGATAGGCACCTGTCCACACAGCACCAAGCCCCATGGCATGGGCAGCAAGAAGCATATTCTCAGTTGCAGCCGAAGCATCCTGAATCCAGAAGTCGCGACCGCCACCCTCTATCATTTTCTCGGTATCGCCACAAACCACAATGGCGAGGGGTGCCTTCTTTATCATCTTGGCGTAGGGGTTGGCATCGGCGAGAGCGTCGAGCAAGTCACGCTGGTCGACAACAACGAAGTGCCAGGGTTGTTTGTTCATTGCCGTGGGAGCTGCCATAGCAGCACGCAGCATTTTTTCTATTTTCTCCTTCTCTACGGGTCGCGCCTCATAGTCGCGTATACTGGTGCGAGTGGCGATGTTGTCGAGCACCGCCTGCTCTGCATTTACTGTTTCACCTTCGCTTGCCGACTTCTCGGTAGAGGATTCACCAGACACCAAGCGCACGCCAAGCACTACTACAACCAAGGCGAGCACAATATTTAATACTATCGATTTGTTCTGTAAATTCATAACTCAAAAATTATAAAACTAAAAACCTTATAATCGCCAACGGCAACAATTCAAAATCTCAAAGCGCAGCCTAACAATTCATAATTGAACAATTCAAAATCGCCGTAGGCGACCAATTCAAAACTCAAAATTCAAAATTCCTAACTCCTCAAAAGGCTTCCCGTTGGGCATACGAATCTGCAATATGGCCGCGGCACCCATACCGAAAGGACGAGAAACAATACGGCAAACACTATTACCCACACCGAAGCCGAGGAGTATAGAAACGCCGTGAACAGCTCGTAGTCCATCCATGCGGTCCACGTAGCGGTTAGCATGAGCACCATAAGCACTCCCCACAGAACGTTGCGGAACATGTTGAGCGCTCTGTTCAAGCGTGGCGAGATTCGGGGTTTGCGTCGTATGAGTTTGCCAGCAAGTTCCTGAGCCGAGCCAAACGGACACATGTGGGCACAGTAGTGTCCTGGTCGACCTGCCAAAGGATAAAGCATCGCCACCACTACCATCAGCAATGGGGCTGCAAGTGTGGCGAGTGTGGCAAGGTTTATGCCTCCCGAGAAGAGTCGCATGAGCATGGTGTAAGAAACGAATGTGCCGGTCCACAAGCCGAGAACGATGACGTTGAGAACCAACTGCACATAATGCCAACGGCGGTTCTTGACAAACAGCGGAACCACAGCACCCATCAACACCACTATCAAAGCCACGATGCCGCCAAGAGTAAACCCACCAGACGAGACAGAAGACCCCGACACATCTAGAGAGCCAGTGGAATCGGGCGCATTGCCGAGCGTTGCGTGTTGCTTGACATAGGCGAGTCCACGCTGCACATTGGCTATGATGGCACGCGACGAGAACGTAGCTCCCGTCACACCATCCACCTCCATTGCCGTAGCCTCATCAACGGTCTTGCCCTGCCATTGAGCAAGGATAGCAGAAGCATGATTGAAGAAGTCGGGCGTTTCGGCATTAGGCTCTGCCACGATGCTGTCCACCACCCCACTCTTGCTTACATGAATGCGCAGCGGAACCGGTCCGCCATATCCCTGCACGTTTTTGGCAAGCAGGCGTGTATTCACAACTATTGTGCCATCGGGATGCACCGACATGGTGTCGTTGCCTAATGCCACGGCATCAGTCATGGTATGTGCGTGGCGCAGATCGATACCGAATATCCTGCCGTCGCGCACTATTGCCGCAGCCGAAAGTATCAGCACTACAACCACAAGCGATAGCAGAGCAGGAATAAAGTTTTTGTTTTTCGCGTTTTGCATATTTAATATCAATTTGTTTTATTAAGTATGTGTTCATATATAAAGATAATTCTGAACTGTTACTTATTGTATGCAAAAATAACAAAAAATGAAGAACAATCCAAATATAAAAATGTTTATTAACGCAATATGGGGGTGTGGCAAAACTCATAAAATGAGATGCCACACCCCCATATACCGCTGTCTTGCCACGTTCATTCCACAAGACTACGTGGCTGACTATTCTCCATAAATAAATCCATCATCGTCAGGCTCTGGTTCGTTTCCCGATCCAAGTCTACCTATTGGAATAGTTTCCGACCCTGCCATAATTCCTACAGCATCGATAGCGATAACATTGATTTGGGGTTTATGATACTTTTTCTTTTCCATATTGTTTTTATTTTTTTCGTTATTGATTCAGTTTATTGATTTAACTTTTAATAGTTCTGTTATTTTATGATTATCTTCTTTGTCTTTCCCGACTTCATGCGTACGATGTTCACGCCGCGCTGTGGCTCGTCGAGACGCTTGCCGCTGAGGTCGTAGTATTCTGCTTCTGCATCGTTGAGGGCATCAATAGCGTTGATGCCAGTAGTAGAACCGTCGATGCGCATACTGAGTTGGGCAGGAGCATTGGCAGAAGTGCTGCTGAGCCAAGCGCGGAACGGACTAACCTTGACGCCTTTCACAAGAGTCGAGCCATTCAGTTCCTCCACATTCCAGAAGCAGTCCTTTGATATCACATAACCGCTGTTGACTTCCTTTGTCCAGTAAGTGCCGCGGAATGTCATGCCGCCCACGTTTTGATCTGATATTGCCATGTTCAACTCTGCATCGTTAGCGCCAAATGTCAGCTCTGCTTCGGTGCCGTTGCGCTTTACCACGCATGGAGTTCCGGCTGCCACTGTTCCTTCTATGCGGCTCAGCACAAGCTCGTTGCCATCAATCTTGTCGATGGCATACAAGCGGTAAGACTCCTCGCCAGTCAGCGTCAATGAGTACGGCAACACGAGTGTGCCCCAGTCGTTCGACATCTGGCGGGTGTAGGATATTTCATTAACTGTGCCGCTTGCCTGGTCGCTGATATATGAGTCATCGCTCAGACTGACTGCCTTCTTCTTCTTACCTAAGTCTCCCGATATACCTTCTGGTAATGACTGGAAATTAACAGTGTTAATATTTTTAATGTAATAAAAAACGTCAGAACCAATTTTTTTCAGTGATTTAGGCAGCGTCACTTGTCCTTTTTCTGCACTTAGATTTATGCAACCATCAAATGCAGAATTTCCAATTTCCGTCACCGAGGCAGGAATTACAAGTTCTCCTGAAAGACTGCTACAATCCTCAAAAGCTTTTTCGGGGATTACACTCAGAGTATTTGGCAACTCAAGTTTTGTAAAACCTTGACAACTACCGAAAGCCGATTTTCCGATAGTTGTTACTGAGCTGGGTAATGTCAAAGATCCCGTAAATCCAGAACATCCGCGGAAAGCTAATTCCCCTATTGTTTTCAGTTTATTTGACAGCGTTAGAGTGCCATTGAATCCTTTGCAATCGGAAAAAGCATAGCCACCAATCTCTTTTACCCCATCAGGTATGACAAGGCTTCCTGAAAGACCCCCACAACCTATAAAAGCATTTTCGGGGATTACACTCAGAGTATTTGGCAACTCAAGTTTTGTAAAACTGCGACAATTACTGAAAGCCGATTTTCCGATAGTTGTTACTGAGTTGGGTAATGTCAAAGATTCCGTAAATCCAGAACATCCGGAGAAAGCATATTGCCCTATTTTTCCCAGTTTATCTGACAGCGTTAGAGTGCCATTGAATCCTTTGCAACCGGAAAAAGCAATATCGCCAATCTCTGTTACCGAATTAGGTATGACAAGGCTTCCTGAAAGACCCACACAATCTCTAAAAGCAGAATTGGGGATTACACTCAGAGCATTTGACAACTCAAGAGATGTAAAATACTTACATTCCATGAAAGCTGTATTTCCGATATTTGTTAATGAGTTGGGCAATTTCAAAGTTCCCGTAAATCCTGAATTATAGAAAGCAGAGTCCCATATTTTTTCCAGTTTGTTTGGCAGCGTTAGAGTGCCATTTAATCCAGTGCAATCGGCAAACGCCATGATGCCAATCTCTTTTACCGAATTAGGTATGACAATGGCTCCTGTAAGATTTTTACAGTCACAGAATGCATAATCGGGAATTTTCGTAATCGGACCGTCAAACTCTATCACGCACTTGCCATCAACAACACTATGCGCCACGATGTTTGCACCAAATTGCTTTGGTTTTTTTGGTTCCACAATCTTGCCGTCGGAAGTTGTGTAACGGAAGAAACTATGATTACAGTATTGGCAGACATCATCGGCGTTTAGCTTATGTCCAGTGGCAATATATGAAGCGGTAAGGCCGCAAATAGTGTCGCTAGTATAAAAATTTTTGGGCCGGAATGTCACTTCATAGTTAGATAAACAAGTATGCTTGCTCTTTGCTATTCTAAGTGTATTGTGTTTCTGGCTTCTCAAATTTTCGCGTTTGCCATTTTCACGCTTGTATACAAACCATTCGCCATTGTCAGATGCCAACCCATTATAGTCCTGCTTCTCCCACGATAGCTCCATATAGTCGCCTGAAGGCTGCACCTTCAAATTGGCAGGACGAACGTATCCGTTGATGGTGTTGTCAAGTGTCCAATCCTCTTCATGGTCTTGTGAACTATAGTTTTCTTTGTTATGCCATTTGCCCTTCACAGTTAGCTTATGGCCATAATAGGGGAATGAGCTGTTGAAGGAGAGCTTAAGATCGATGACGCATACATAATCATTTAATAAGCCTACAGCGTTTGTGTTTTTCTGTTCAACATTAAGATTGCAGAATTCTGCTGTGCCTACTTTTTTATTATCAACAATAATATCTGAAGTATTACCGACAGGCTTGTCTCCATAGGTTCTTTGATCATTTCTAAATGTTTTTATATCGGTGACACCAGATATATTGCTCCACATGTCGTTAAGTTTTACTACTTGCTTGTCGTCGATGTAGAGATTTACATCACCTTTGAAGTTGGCTTTCCTTTCTATATAACCCCCATGTGATGAATAATACCACATGTATAATTGTAGCGTGACCTCTGTGCCATTCTTCGTGACCTCTGTGTCATTCATTTTGTATGACACGGAATTGAGCTTGACCTTAGGGTCGTAATAATTGTTTTTGGCCACCGCCTTTCCCGCGCCAGCCACACACAAGAACAGCGCCAGTAGCGTGTAGACTACTGCTCTGCCGAAATGTATAGAATAAAGTTGTTTAATATTATGCATTGTCTTTTGTTATTTGATTGAACTTTCGCAAGTTCAGAAGTTAATGGAATTAAAGAAGTTAGCACTCCCTTCGGTCGTTTTGGAAGTTCTTGCTATGGCAAGCGGCAAAGCCGAGCGAACGGACAATAGCTTTATTGCTTAAACTTCCGTTCCGTGTCACCGAATGGCCGTTCCGTGTCACCGAATGGCCGTTCCGCGTCACCGAACGGACATTCCAAGACACGGAACGGAGATTTTAATTGCTTTTACGAATAATCTATCTAATGATGCCACACCCCCATATACTACTGTCTTGCCATATTCATTCCACAAGACTACGTGGCTGACTATTCTCCATAAATAAATCCATCATCGCCAGGCTCTGGTTCATTTCCCGATCCAGGTCTACCTATTGGAATAGTTTCTTTCGACCCTGCCATGATTCCTACTGCATCGATAGCGATAACATTGATTTGGGGCTTATGATACTTTTTCTTTTCCATATTGTTTTTATTTCGTTATTAATTATGTTTATTGATTTAACTTTCAATAGTTCTGTTATTTGATGATTATCTTCTTAGTCTTTCCCGACTTCATTCGCACGATGTTTACGCCCTTCTGTGGTTCGTCGAGACGCTTGCCGCTGAGGTCGTAGTATTCTGCCTCGGCATCATTCAATGCGTCGAGAGCCTCCGCAGCGTTGATGCCAGTGGTAGAACCGTCGATGCGCATGCTGAGTTGGGCAGGGGCGTTGGCAGAAGTGCCACTGAGCCAAGCGCGGAACGGACCAACCTTGACGGCAGTAACCGAACTCACCCCTTTCAATTTCTCTACATTCCAGAAGCAGTCTTTGGCAATGATATAACCATCGCCGTCGGTAACGTCCTTAGTCCAATAAGTGCCGCTGAATTTCATGCCGTCCATAGGTTGATCATTTATTGCCATATTCAACTTAGCCTTGTTAGCGCCAAATGTCAGCTCTGCTTCGCTGCCGTTGCGCTTTACCACGCATGGAGTTCCGGCAGCCACCACTCCTTCAAGTTGTTTCAATACAAGTTCCTCGCCAGTCATATTGTCAATGGCATAGAGGCGGTAAGGCTCGTTGCCAGTCAGCGTCAAGGGGTAAGGCAACACGAGTGTGCCCCAGTTGCTCGACATCTGGCGGGTGTAGGATATGGCGTCGACTGTGCCACTTGCCTTGTCGCTAATATATGAGTCGTCGCTCAGACTTACTGTCTTTTGTGCACCAATGCTTTTTGATATACCTTCTGGTAATGACTGGAACTTGATAGTTTTAATCTTGTTACAGCTCGAAAAAACATAATCATTTATTTTTTCCAATGATTCAGGTAGCGTTATTTGTGACGGGTTTTCCGAATCCCCATTTAGAGCTGTGCATAAATTAAATGCTAACCTTCCAATTTCCTTTACCGAGGCAGGAATAACAAGATTTCCTGAAAGACTTTTACATCCATAGAAAGCCTGGTTGGGGATTACACTCAGAGCATTTGGCAACGTAAGTTCTGTAAATCCCTCACATTCTTGGAAAGCCAATTCCCCGATAGTTGTTAATGAGTTGGGCAATATCAGAGATCCCTTAAATCCTGAACATCCTAAGAAAGCGCTTCTCCCTATTGTTTCCAGTTTATTTGACAGCGTTAGAGTGCCATTGAATCCAGTGCAATAGCCAAAAGCACTGTTGCCAATCTCTTTGACCGAATTAGGTATGACAATGTCTCCTGTAAGATTTTTACATTTATAGAATGCATATGCAGGAATTTTTGTAATCGGAGCGTCAAACTCTATCACGCACTTGCCATCAACAACACTATGCGCCACGATGTTTGCACCAAATTGCTTTGGTTTTTTTGGTTCCACAATCTTGCCGTCGGAAGTTGTGTAACGGAAGAAACTATGATTACAGTATTGGCAGACATCATCGGCGTTTAGCTTATGTCCAGTGGCAGCAACTGAAGTGGTAAGGCCGCAAATAGTGTCGGATGCAGTGAATTGTTTGGGTTGGAATGTCACATCATAGGTAGCCGAGCAATTATACTTTTCCTTTTCTATATCAAAATTAAAGAAGTTATCATTATACATCATGCCACCAATTTTCTCGCGTTTGCCATTTTCGCACTTGTATATTTTCCAGCTGCCTTCTTTAGATGCCAACCCATTATAGTCCTGAATCCCCCACGACAACCTCATTTTTCTGCTGCCATAAGACCTCACTTTCAATTTAGTAGGACGAACGTATCCACCGATGGTGTTGTCGAGTGACACGTATTCATATGCTCCACTATTGTCTTGCCATAAGCCTTTCACGCTTATTTTATGGCCGTAGTAGGAGAAAGAATTGTCAAAGGAAAGCTTCAATTCGATAGTGCACCACCGTGACGGTTGGGTGCCTTTACCGTCATTTTCGCTATATTGATAACTTTGCAGATTGGAGAATTGTGCTGTGCCAATATTTTTATCGTTGAACCAAATACTTTGATAGTTGCCTACTGGACCAGAGGTTAAAGAACGTTCCATATCGGATGCTTCAGCATTGCTTATCTTTGGCCACAAATTATTGAGTACAAGTGATTGTTGTTGTTGGTCGTCAATATATAAGTCAACATTTCTATTACCAACGAAGCGTGACGAGCCACTTGCAAGGTTGTACATCCATAATTTGAGCGTTACTTCTGTGCCACTGTTTGTGTAGTTTGTGCTGATAACTTTCACCTGAGGCTTGTAGGTGAATTCTACGGCTGCCGCCGCCTTTCCCGCGCCAGCCATACACAAGAACAGCGAGAGCAGCGTGTAGACTACTGCTCTGCCGAAATATTTACGATAAAGTTGTTTAATATTATGCATTGTCTTTTGTTATTTGATGATTATCTTCTTAGTCTTTCCCGACTTCATGCGCACGATGTTTACGCCCTTTTGTGGCTCGTCGAGACGCTTGCCGCTGAGGTCGTAGTATTCTGCCTCGGCATCGTTGAGGGCATCAATAGCGTCGATGCCAGTAGTAGAGCCGTCGATGCGCATGCTGAGTTGGGCAGGGGCGTTGGCAGAAGTGCCGTCGAGCCAAGCGCGGAACGGATTAACCTTGACACCTTTAACCGAAGTCGAGCCTTTCAGTTCCTCTACATTCCAGAAACTGTTCTTTGATATTACATATCCGCTGTTGACATCCTCTGTCCAGTAAGTGCCGTTGAATGTCATGTCGCCAACGGTTTTACCATCTATTGTCATGTTCAACTCTGCATCGTCATTACCAAATGTCAGCTCTGATTCGCTGCCGTTGCGTTTTACCACGCATGGAGTTCCGGCTGCCACTTCTCCATCAAGTTGTTTTAATACAAGCTCGTTTTCAGAAACTGCACTAATAGTATACAGGCGGTAAGGCTCATTGCCAGTCAGCGTCAATGGGTAAGGCAACACGAGTGTTCCCCAGTCGTTCGACATCTGGCGGGTGTAGGATATGGCGTCGACTGTGCCGGTTGCTTGGTCGCTGATATATGAGTCGTCGTTCAGACTGACTGTCTTTTGCTGATCACCTATGTTTCCATTTATGCCTGAAGGCAACGATTGGAACTTGACACTATTAATCTGATTACAAAATGTAAAGACATAATAGCCTATAGATTTCAATGATTTAGGCAGCGTCACTTGTCCTGGAGTTTGTGAGTTCTTATTTATATTTTTGCATGACTCAAATGCATGATTTCCAATTTCTTTTACCGAGTCAGGAATTATAAGTTCTCCTGACAGATTTGTACAATTAATAAAAGCGTTAGTAGGGATTACACTCAAATTTTCTGACAACTTAAGATTTGTAAATCCAGAACAATCGATGAAAGCCCCTGTTCCAATAGTTGTTACAGAGTTGGGTATTATCAATTCCCCCGTAAATCCAGAACATCTTCTGAAAGCCGCACCTCCAATAGTTGTTACAGAATTAGGTAATGTCAAATTTCCTTTAAGGTTGGAACAAATAAAGAAAGCACTATAGCCTATTGTTTTTAATGAATTTGGCAGCGTCAGACTGCCATTAAGATCAGGGCAACTGCGAAAGGCTTCTTCATCTATTGTTGTTACTGAATTAGGAATGACAAGGTCTCCTTTAATCTTAGATTCTTTAAACGCTTGTGCTGGTATTCGCGTAATCGGAGCGTCAAACTCTATCACACATTCACCATCAACAACCTCATGCGACACTACATTTGCACCAAAATCTTTGTTTGATATATCCACCATATTGCCATCGGATGTTTGGTAACGGAAGAAACTATGCCCACACATTTGGCAGATGTCATCAACGTTTGGCTTATGTCCAGTGGCAGCAAGTGAAGTGGTAAGACCGCAAACAGTCTCTTCCCCCTCACATACATTGGGGAGGAATGTCATAATGTAACCATTCGAGCAGCTGTACTGCTTCTTCTCTATGCTGAGTGAGTGCTCGTTGGCAGCCACCTCGCCCAGCTTGACATTATTGCCATCTTCGCGCTTGTATACAATCCACTTGCCGAGGGTAGATGCCGACGGATTATAGCCCTGCTGCTCCCAAGAGAACACGATGTTGTCGCCAGAAGGCTTAGCCGACAGATTGATAGGACGAACGAAGCCGTTGATGGTGTTGTCGAGAGCAACGTCTTTTGATACTACAGAACCGCTGCTTTGGTCTTGCCATTTGCCCTTCACCGTAATCTTATGGCCATAATAGGTGAATGACTTGTTGAAGGAGAGCTTAAGGTCGACGGTAGACCATGAATTATCTGTCGTGTTGCTGTTGTATGGGTATGACTGTTCACTCTTAAAATCTTGGAGCTGTGCCGTGCCTACCATTGTGCCATTATGATTTATAGCTAAAACACTGCCGAAATCACCAGGTTTGTCATTAAGCATAGTGTAGTATGCATCGGATATTAAAAGCCACATTTTCTTAAGATTAGCAACCTCTTTGTCGTCGATGTAGAGATACACATCGCCAGTAAAACGGGCGTTGTATTGTTTTGGGTTTATAACCGCATATTTCCAGTTGAACATCCATAACCTAAGCGTGACCTCCGTGCCACTGCTTGTATAGGACGTTTTGTCGATTTTGACAACTGGGTTGAGTTCTTCTGCGGCTGACGCCTTGCCAGCAGCCATACACATAAATAGCGAGAGCAACGCAAATATAAATATGCTGCGAGAGTGTTTAGAGAGTAAGAATTTCATCATGATTGTTGTAAAGTTTAGTACTATTTGGCACGAAATTAGACCAAATAATCAATACAACCAAAAAACAACTAACGTAAAAGAGTGAAAAAAGAGGGGTAAAAAGGGGTAAAATCCACAAAAAGGGACTAACTTTGTACGACAAAATTCGAAAACAATGAAATCGAAACTAATACAACGACTAACTATATTTCTTGACCGTCGTAGCCACAACTGGCAACAAAGAATGTGCCTTATAACGTTCCTTATGCTCAGTCTGTCGGTGGTATTGGGTGTGCCTATGCACATCATAGGAATGATAGGTCGCTGCGACACCATATTATATACCATATCGGCAATGTCGTGGGCTGCAACACTTGCTATACTGATTATGTACCTTACGCAGCGTATGAGGCTGACTGTGGCGATATCATCGTTCGGATTATTGACACAGTTGGCAGAAAGTGCCCGTATAGTATACGTAGCAATGGAGCGTCTGGATGGGTTTGAGGAGACTATTGTGTTTAACCTGGTTTTATCACTCGCCCTGATAATCTATATGGTAATGGCTGCCGTAAGACATATGCCAACCATATTAGCCCTAATGAGCATCGCAACGATAACATCGGCTTACCTATACACCGACGGGGAAATAAACAGACAGATTGTGGTGATATTCGTTATTGTGGAGATTTTTACGTGTATTCTTGGCGAAATGATAAGGCGGGGAATAAGAAGTATGCAACGGGAAAATGCCGACTATCACTCTACACTTAACCGAGTGCTATCGACCTTCCACATGACCAAGACCGAGCTGTTGGCTTATATACAATTAGGACGTGGAGGACAGAGCGAAAAGGACATAAACGACTTCTTCGACCATCTTGACGAGCGTACGGAGGCTAACCTTATAAGGGCTGTGGAACAACGTGTGGCTCAGCGCAAGATGCAACATGCCGACATATCGGCTATACTCCCTACCCTAACGCCCACAGAGCAGGAAGTATGCCGACTGATTATCGGTGGAAAGACTATAATAGAGATTGCCTCAATCCTACACAAAAACGCCAACAACATAAGCTCTGTACGTATACATATACGCAAGAAGCTGGGGCTTGCTGCTGGTAAAGACCTAAGAGAGGCTTTGCTGGAAGTAATGCAGAAATAGTTTTACTTCTTGTGGACGTTGTACGATATATTCTCTTCCTTAAACTTGTCCTTGGGCTGCGGATGTTCTGCCGGATAAAAATAACAAAAAAAGGAAGAATGAAGCAAACATGGCTTTCATTCTTCCTTAAAATTATATGTTTGTGACAAAATTTCACAACACACTAACTAAGTTATTTGACCTCAATCTGGCGTGTTGTCTTTTCTTCTTTCTTCTCAACCTTAGGAAGGGCAACAGTCAATACACCATCGTTGACGTTGGCTGCAATGTGCTCCTTGTCGACATCGTCAGGCAAGATAAGAGTCTGCTCGAACTTTGAATAAGAGAACTCGCGACGCAGATAATGCTCCTTCTTGTTCTCGTCCTTCTTCTCGTTCTTCTGCTCCATCTTGATGTGCAAATTGCCATCGTTATCTATATTGATATTGAAGTCGTCCTTCTTCATGCCAGGAGCAGCAAGCTCCACTGTATACTCGTGTTCGGTCTCCTTAACGTTGATTGCCGGTGCCGTAGCATTTGTACGTGGCATAAAGTCAGTGTCGAAAAAGTCGTTGAAAACTTCAGGCATCCAAGAATTTCTCATTACTGGTAACATATCAAAAACCTCCAATTATATTTTTTAGTTGTTTATTTATCTATTTGCTTGCCTCCGAGCTTGTTGCTCTCGGCTTGCACTAATGATAATACAACTTACATGCCAAGCCTAAGGCTTGACAAACAAGTATTAAATAGCAAGCAAAAGTGACAGAAAAATAGACAAATAGACACAAACGATTGACAATTAGTCAGATTCGTGGTGTTTGTCCATTCGCTTCACGAGTGAAGCGAGTTATCTTCCTATAACTTCTTATAACTACTTTCGCTTGCGAAACTTAAATTAAGGAGTTAAGCCAATTGTCCAAATGGCCTGCATAATACAGCGGAATGTTGTAGAGAGTGAATGCTCGGCCGTCGGTTCGGGTGATGACATCGGAGGTCAGCGGACCGTTCCACAAGCGCAGAGCGATATTCTCACGCGACTCTTCCATAAACTGATGCAGGGAGCGGAGCTTTGAATTGTTGCCAGTCTTTACCTCGATGGGCAGCAGATGCGACTTATAGCGTATCACGAAATCTACTTCTGCCTGAGAGTTGCGAGCATCGCGCACCCAAAACATACGCTTCTCGCCAAACATAGTTGTAGCACCGAGAAGTTCCTGAGCTACGATATGTTCAGCAATGTCGCCGTTCCAGAGTTCGTCGCTGTCGGTAGTGAAGAGCAGTTCTTCTTGCATTCCTGCTACGTAATTGACCAGACCAGTGTCAAGCCATAACAGTTTTGGACTCTTCTTCAGGTCGGGCAGTATGGGGAACGATGTTGACGTAAGAGGATAAACAAGTTCGAGGAGCAGAGTCTTCTCAAGCGTACGGAAGGCATTGCTAACATCAGCCGACTTGAACGAGGAGTTGGTGAATTTGGCAAACTGTATGCGATGGGCAGCCGATGTCCAGCCATAATTAAGAATATAGCGTATAGAATCCTGCTCCTTCGGCTTGGCGGCATACTTCTCCACATCGTCGCGATAGCCCGAGAGCAGCAAATTGAATATGCCTCCAAGCCGCACCATGTCGCGATACTGTGCATAGTTGGCAACAACTTCTGGCAGTCCACCTATTATCATGTATTTCTTGAAGAGGTCGAGCGTATAGCTGTGCAGTGACTGAGGTACCGATACAGCCTCAACCTGCTCGGCAAGAAGCTGCTCGCCTATAGCCGAAAGGAACTCTACAAATGTGCAGGGATGGAGAGCCATATACTCTACTCTACCCACTGGAAACGATATGTGACGGTCCATCAGACTCTCCAATAGTGAGCCAGCAGCTATGACATATATGTCGGGACGCTTCTCATAGAAGTAGCGCAACGACTGCACAGCCTTAGGTTCGTTCTGTATCTCGTCGATGAATATAAGTGTGCGGCAGTTGTCCTGACGTACATTTGCCTTAAAGAAGATGCCCGACAGCAAATCGTCGAAAGAATGGTCGGCTGCAAACAATGCAGCATTCTCGTTCTCCTCAAGATTAAGGTAGATGTAATTGTCGAATTCCTCGGCAAACATCTTGACAAGCGTTGTCTTGCCAACCTGGCGGGCACCACGCAAAACCAAGGGCTTACGTTCGTCCTTACGTGCCCAGTCGCGAAGATAATTGAGTGCTATTCGTTTGAACATATCTAAATGGTTATAAGTCAATGACAAAGATACACAATATTTTCAAATCCAAACCAAAATTCGACGAAAAACCGAGCAAATCCAAACCAACTTTCGCTGATTTTCGTGTCAAATCCAAACCAACCAGCAGAAAAACCAGTATCAAATCCAAACCAACTGGCAAAGAGAAGGACTTTCAGTACACATCAAACCACCCACTCCATCCAATTGTCTGGCGTAATAACAGCTGTCTCCTTTACATCATACGCATTAAGGAATGATGATGGAAACTGAGTATTGGCGCGACGCGGATTCCACTTCATCTCGAAGACGGTGAATTGTCCGTCACACTCTTCTATATAGTCAATCTCCTGCTGTTGAGTAGTGCGCCAGAAATAGCTGTTGGCATAACGACCAGAATAATGATTGGCTTGCCTGCAAACATACGCGACTCTATCTTTTGCTGTAACTGTCGTTCTATCATAGATGTATGGATTGTTTGTCGAGGCAAAGATAAGAGAAAAATAGTCTAATCCCAAAATTCATACTAACTTTTGGGATTATAATCCCAAAAATCATATGTAATTTTGGGATTAGGCCTATCTTTGACGCGTTCAACTCGCAGTTTTGAGCGGTTAGAAATGCAAATATTGTATCGGGGCATAGACGAATTTTGAATTTTGAGTTTTGATTTTTGAGTTGGTCGCCTACGGCGATTTTGAATTATTGAATGTTGAGTTTTCAATACTAATCATAACTCTAAACTCTCAATCCTCAACTCTAAACTCTCAATTTTCAACTCTCAACTGGAACCAATCACAGCTCTGCTTTGTGCAGTTCTGCCAATAGCTTCACGCTCTGACAATGCAGGTCGATGTGTTGTTGCAACTTCTCGTAGATGCTGTTTATCTCGACATAATAGACAAGGGCGGTGATTTCGCCATGCTGCAAAGCCTTGGCAAAGAGCGTGAGCGACTCTTGCAGAAGCTTTACATCGCTGTGGTCGATAACCTGCTGCAAACCCTGCAACTGCTCGTAGTTGGTGCGCATGGAAGCCTCAGCCTCATTCTGTGCCTGCATCACCTGCAACTCGGCACTCTCACGGCGCTGCCTGGCAGCCTTGACATTGTTGCTGTTGCTATATAGGGGGAAGCTTACACCTACGAGGAAGCCGTTGATGCCTTCGCCCTGCTCGGTATTGCGACGATAGCCAAAGGAGATATTGGGCAACCACTCGTTCTTTTGCAACTTTAAGTTCATGTCGGCTGCACGTAGTGCCGTCTGCGCCACAGCCACATCTGCATCAGAGGCAAGTGCAAGAGCACGATACGATTCAAAGTTGGTTATCTGCGGATATTCGGGCAACACGGTATCTATAACGTCTATTGGCTTGCCGCCATTGAGCAGCCTAAGTTGCTGCAGAAGAGATGTGCGCTCACCCTGCGCCTCGTTAACAAGGGTGCGCACCTCCATACAATCAAGCTTTACCTTGTTAAGCTCAAGGGCGTTGGCATCGCCTGCATCCATACGCTTCTGATACATCTGCAACAAAGTCTCGCTGTTGGCAAGTCGCTCGTGGAGCATGGACAGTGTCTGGTTGAGACGTATAAGGTCGATGCAAAGGAGCTGTGCCTGGAGCAATATGTCGCGACGTTGCTTGATAAGAAGTTGCTCTCCTACGATGTTCTGCATCTTTGCCTGCTTGTTGCGTGCAGCATACTTTGTGGGGAAGTCGATTTCCTGGCTAACCACAAGCTCGCTCTCTGCCACGCCTGAGTAGCCTTTGGTAAAGAACGGACTATACTCTACAGACGGGCCGCCAATACTGTTGGATGCCTTGATGTCGAGCACGTCGGCTTGATTGTCGTGGACGAGAGCCTGGAGGGTGAGGTTGTTGGATGCTACTTGCTTGAGCACGTCGCCGATGTTGTCGGCGAAAGCTATGCTATACGTGCTGAATGCCACGATTGTGGCGATTAGATATCTTTTCATATATAATAGGTACGATGAATGCATTGAGTAATGTGGAACTTATAAGTCCGCCGAGTATAACCTTTGCCATTGGCGACTGTATCTCGTTGCCAGGCAAATCGCCTCCAAGTGCCAACGGCACGAGGGCGAGAGCTGAGGTAAGAGCGGTCATGAGGATAGGGTTAAGACGAGAGAGCGAACCTTCGATGATGGCTTGGCGTATGCTCTTGCCTTCCTCTGTGCGCAGGCGTTTGTACTCGGTGATAAGCAGCATACCATTGCGTGTGGCGATGCCGAATAGCGATATGAAGCCTATGACAGCTGGGATGCTTATCTCGCCCGTGGTGAACACTATTGCAAAGATGCCGCCAATGAGAGCCAATGGGAGGTTTAGAAGTATAACTCCGGCTTCCATAGCGTTGCGGAACTGCATGAAGAGGAGACAGAAGATTACGATAATGGCAAGGATGCAGGTGAGATAGAGCACACGGCTGGCACTCTCCTGACTCTCAAACTGACCGCCATATTCTACATGATAGCCTTCGGGCAGCTGCACCTCCTCTGATACGGCTTCCTTGATGTCTGCCACTACATCGCTCAAAGCTCTGCCGCTGGTATTGGCAGAGATTACAATCTTGCGCTGTACGTTCTCGCGGTTGATGGTGTTGGGGCCGGCACTCGATATTATATCTGCCACATCGCTAAGCGGAACCTTACGTCCATCCTGGGTGTCGATAACGAGATCGTTTATCTCGTCGTAGTTGGCGGCCTTAACAACGAGGTTGAAGGCACGTCCTGCCTCGTATACCTGAGAAACAGTTTCGCCTGCAAGATTGACAGCGAGGAACTCGTTAAACTCGGGAAGGGTGATACCGTTGCGTACAAGCAGCTCGCGACGTGGCACAATCTTAAGCTCGGGACGTTCTATCTGCTGCTCGACGTTGAGATCGGCTATGCCATCTATGTCCTGGCAGGCATTCTTTATCTGATTGCCTATGGTGAACATTCGGTTGAGGTCGGTGCCGAAGAGCTTGATGGCTATGCTCGCCTGGGTTCCAGAGAGCATAGCGTCGATGCGGTGAGAGATGGGCTGACCTATCTCGATGTTAGCTCCTGCGAGTACAGAGAGACGCTTGCGCACGTCGTTGAGAACTTCTTCATGACTGCGGTCTTTTAATGCAAAAGGTGCTTCTATCTCGCTGACGTTTACGCCAAGGGCATGTTCGTCGAGTTCGGCACGTCCGGTCTTGCGCGCCACGGTCTTAATCTCGGGCACCTGAAGCAGCAAGCGTTCGGCACGTGCACCGATAGAATCGCTCTCTTCAAGAGATATGCCGGGTAGTGAGGAGATGTTGATGGTGAACGAACCTTCGTTGAACTTGGGCAAGAAACTACTGCCAAGGCAGAAGAACACGCCTACAGCCACTACAAACAGCGTAGCGGTGCCTACGATTACCTTGCGTGTGTTGGCAAGCACCCACTGCAATGCACGCTCGTAATATGTCTTGAGCCATACTGCCAAGAAGGCTTCCTTAGGCATCTCGCCCTTGCTCTTGCCAAGCAGGTAGCTACATAGCACGGGGGTGAGCGTGAGGGCTACAATGGTTGACGCAAAGAGGGCGGTGACGAAGGCTATGCCAAGGGGTATGAGCATACGGCCTTCCATGCCGCTGAGGAAGAACAGCGGCGCAAAGCTTACTACTATTATCAACGTAGAATTGAGTATAGGCATACGCACTTCGCGTGATGCGTTATACACAAGCTCTATTATTGGCATACGCTCTGACTCGGGCAATTCGCGGTTTTGGCGTATATGTTTGTACACATTCTCCACATCCACAATGGCGTCGTCGACAAGCGAACCGATGGCAATGGCAAGACCGCCGAGGGTCATGGTGTTGATGCTGATGCCAAGAGCATTGAGCACTATCATAGCTACGAGGAACGAGATGGGTATGGTGACGAGCGAGATGACCGTGGTGCGCACGTTGGCGAGGAAGAGCATCAAGATTATCACGACGAAGATGGCGCCCTCAATAAGCGACTTCTGTACGTTGTCGATACTGCTCTCGATGAAGTCGGCCTGACGGAAGATGTCTGTTGATATATGCACATCCTCAGGAAGAGTCTTGTGAAGGTCTTCCAGAGCAAGGTCGAGGTGCTTGGTAAGGTCGATAGTACTGGTATTGGGCTGCTTGGTTACGGTGAGGAGTACGGCTGACTGGGCTCGCTCGCTTGCCACACCGAGCTTGGGCGACTGATTGCCCACCTTTATATCGGCTACGTCGGCGAGGGTTATGACACTCTCGCCGTTCTTCTTGACGATACATGTGCCCAACTTCTCTACGTCGTTGGTAGAAGTGATGCCACGGATTATATACTCGTTGCCGTACTTGTAGCGCACGCCACCGTTGGTGTTGACGTTCATGCCACGAGTACTCGCCATTACGTCGGAGAGCGAAACACCGAAGTGCTTCATCTTGCCCGGGCTTACGAGTATCTGATACTCCTTGATGTCGCCGCCATGCACGCTGACCTGAGCCACGCCTCCGGTAGAAAGCAGGCGCGGACGTATCACCCAATCGGCATAAGTACGAAGGTCTTGCTGCGAAGTGTGCTTGCTGGTGAGGCTCACAATGAGCACTTCGCCGAGTATGGACGACTGCGGACCGAGCACGGGAGCACTCACTCCTTCGGGCATTTGTTCGCCTACAGCGGCGAGTTTCTCGCTTACTATCTGGCGGTCGAGATATATGTCGGTGCCCCAATCAAACTCTACCCATACAACGGAGAAACCGTTGGTGGACTGCGAACGGACGCGACGCACACCGGTACTGCCATTGACGGCGGTCTCAATAGGGAATGTCACAAGCTGCTCCACTTCCTCTGTCGCCATGCCACCGGCTTCGGTCATGATGACTACGGTAGGGGCGTTGAGGTCAGGGAACACGTCGACATCGGTCTTGCTGGTGGAGTATAAGCCGGCGATGACCAGCAGCACCGACGCCACCAACACAAGTATTCTGTTCTCAAGCGAGAAGCGTATTATCTTATTTAGCATAGATTTTTAGTGATTATGATTATGTGCAGGAATAGCGTTAGCAGCCGAAGCCAACTTTACTTGCATGGCACCCTTAGTCACGACGCGGTCGCCCTGCTTCACTCCCGTAAGTATCTCCACACGCTCGCCGTCGCTCTCGCCGAGTGTAACCTCCTGCTTGCGATAGCCCTCAGCGTCCACCTGAATGTACACAAAGTGGATGCCCTGCTCTTCGGTAATGGCTGTAAGCGGTAAGCTTATAACGTTAGGACGATCCTGAGTGATGAGATATATCTCGGCATACGAGCCTTGCACAACATCGCCTGTGTTGTTGAACTCGAATATAACGGGGATGTACGAGTTGTTGACCTCAGCCGAACGACCGTAAGACTGGATATGTCCGCCCATATCGGTGATGTCGTATAGACGCTTGCTGTAGCTGGTGCGGAACTTGGCACAGCGTATCTTGTTAAGCTCGTTGAAGTGACGCTCCGGTATCTCGGCACGCAGATAGAGGTGCTTGTTCTGGGTAATAACGGCAAGGGGCTGACCAGCTTCCACATAGTCGCCGCCATTGACCATAGATTGCTTGATATAGCCGCCGCGAGGAGCTGTGACCGTCACACCGCCGGCGCTGCGTGTGCGCTGCATGCTGGTGTAGGTGAGCTTGGCAGCCTCATATTCCGCCTTGGCAACGGCGAGGTCTTTCTCGCTTATTATCTTGTCCTTGATGAGTGTCTTCGCACGTGTATAGTCGCGCTCGGCACGCTCAAAGTCGATACGGGCACGCTGTACGGGGTCGCCGTCAGCCATCTGCATACCTGCGGAAGTGATGGAGAAGAGCGTGGTTCCGGCAGCCACCTTTAGTCCTTCACTCACGTGGTTCTTATACTGCACACGTCCGCTGATGGTGGCAACAACGGCTGTCTCGTCGCATGATGCCGACATCACCTTGCCACTGGTGTGGATGACGCCATGAAACATGCCTGGCTTCACTTCCTCCACCTTCACTCCGGCAGCACGAGCCTTCTCAGGCGAGAGGATAATCTCGTCGGTATGGGCGCCTTTAGCCTCATGACCTTCCTCTTCGGAATCGTGGTCGTGGTGCTCGGTTTCCTCGGCATGCTCATGGTCATGGTCGTGATCGAGATGGTCATGGGACTTGCCTCCGCAAGCGACCATTCCCGCCACGAAGACTACTGATAATAAGTAATAAGTAATTCGTCTAAGCATATTTCATTAAGTGTTTATAATTAAGCTAAAAAAAGTCAGGTGCAAAGATAAGGAATAAGCAATGCAACTATGTTGCAAAAGCAACGATTTTATGTATAAATAGGAACATACGTACATATTAATATATGCGTAAGATAATAAAAGAGAAATAATTTACTCTATTAGGACATAAAAGAAGATGGAATGAGACGTTTGGGGATACAAACAAAGCGGATGCGCCGCACTTCTGAGAGTGCTTCGCATCCGCTTTGTATATTTGTTGTTGACTGAATTAGTCAGCGAGCTTTGCCTTAATGAACTCGCGGTTGAGGCGAGCGATGTTGGCGATAGACTCGTTCTTCGGGCACTCAGCCTCGCAAGCGCGGGTGTTGGTGCAGTTACCGAAGCCAAGCTCCTCCATCTTAGCGATCATTGCCTTAGCACGCTTAGCAGCCTCAGGACGACCCTGAGGAAGGAGAGCGAGCTGGCTAACCTTAGAGCTTACGAATAGCATTGCAGAACCGTTCTTACATGCAGCTACGCAGCAACCGCAACCGATACATGTAGCACAGTCCATTGCCTCGTCAGCGTCTTCCTTCGGGATGAGGATGGCGTTAGCGTCCTGGGGCTGGCCAGTACGAACGCTTACATAACCACCTGCCTGCATGATTTTATCGAATGCAGAACGGTCGACCATGCAGTCCTTGATAACTGGGAAAGCAGCCGAACGCCAAGGCTCAACAGTGATAACGTCGCCATCGTTGAACTTACGCATGTAGAGCTGGCAGGTTGTGGCACCCTGGTTAGGTCCGTGGGGATGACCGTTGATGTAGAGTGAACACATACCGCAGATGCCCTCGCGGCAGTCGTGGTCGAATACGAAAGGCTCGTTGCCTTCCTCGATGAGCTGCTCGTTAAGGATGTCGAGCATCTCAAGGAATGAGGTATCCGTAGGGATATCCTTCATCTCGCGTGTGTCGAAGTGGCCCTTGTCCTGAGGACCGTTCTGACGCCAATATTTCAGTGTGAATGATATATTTGCCATAATCTTTATTAGTTCTTATAGTTACGTGTCTGTACCTTGATTGCCTCGTACTCGAGCGGCTCCTTGATGAGCTCAGGAGCGGTCTCGTCGTTGTTCTTGTACTCCCAGCAACCTACATAGAAGAAGTTCTCGTCGTCGCGCTGTGCCTCGCCCTCTGGAGTCTGGTGCTCCTCGCGGAAGTGACCTCCGCAAGACTCCTCGCGTGAGAGGGCGTCGTGTGCGATAAGCTCACCCATGAGGATGAAGTCACGGAGGTGGATAGCCTTGTCAAGCTCTACGTTCAAGCCTTCCTTCGATCCAGGGATGAAGAGGTTGGTGTTGAACTCCTTGCGGATCTTCTTGATGAGCTCAATACCCTGCTCAAGACCCTCCTTTGTACGACCCATACCTACGTGCTCCCACATAATGTGGCCAAGCTCCTTGTGGATAGAGTCAACAGAACGCTTACCCTTGATGTTCATGAGGCGGTCGATCTCAGCCTGAACACCCTTCTCTGCCTCAGCAAACTCTGGCAAATCGGTAGAGAGGTGCGGCCAGATAGCCTGGTCGGCGAGGTAGTTCTGGATGGTATAAGGCAATACGAAGTAACCATCAGCCAAGCCCTGCATAAGGGCAGAAGCACCAAGACGGTTGGCACCGTGGTCAGAGAAGTTGCACTCACCGATAGCGAACAAACCAGTGATTGAAGTCTGGAGCTCGTAGTCTACCCAGATACCACCCATTGTGTAGTGGATAGCAGGATAGATCATCATCGGGTTGTAGTACTTCACGCCGTTGATTTCGTTGGCAAGCTCACCCGGGTTAACGTCGGTGATCTCCTCGTACATGTCGAAGAGGTTGCCGTAGCGCTGACGGATAACGTCGATGCCGAGACGGTTGATTGACTCAGAGAAGTCGAGGAATACGGCAAGACCGGTGTTGTTTACGCCGAAGCCCTTGTCGCAACGCTCCTTGGCTGCACGTGAGGCAACGTCACGAGGAACGAGGTTGCCGAATGCCGGATAGCGACGCTCCAAGTAGTAGTCGCGGTCTTCCTCAGGAATATCGCTGCCCTTCTTGGTGCCTGCCTGAAGAGCCTTGGCATCCTCAATATTCTTTGGTACCCAGATACGACCGTCGTTACGCAGAGACTCTGACATAAGAGTAAGCTTAGACTGCTTGTCACCGTGTACAGGGATACATGTCGGGTGGATCTGCACGTAGCAAGGATTTGCGAAGTAAGCACCCTTACGATAGCACTGGATAGCTGCTGTACAGTTGCAACCCATAGCGTTGGTAGAGAGGAAGTAGGTGTTGCCGTAACCGCCAGTAGCGATAACAACTGCGTTTGCTGAGAAACGCTCGAGCTTACCGGTAACGAGGTTCTTAGCGATGATACCGCGTGCGCGGCCGTCAACGATAACCACATCCTCCATCTCGTAACGAGTGTAGAGCAATACGCGGCCTGTGCTCACCTGCTTAGAGAGTGCAGAGTAGGCACCGAGCAAAAGCTGCTGACCGGTCTGGCCCTTTGCGTAGAATGTACGTGATACCTGAGCACCACCGAACGAACGGTTGGCGAGCATACCGCCGTACTCACGAGCGAAAGGAACACCCTGGGCAACGCACTGGTCAATGATGTCGTTTGATACCTCGGCAAGACGGTATACGTTAGCCTCACGAGCACGATAGTCGCCACCCTTTACTGTATCGTAGAACAGACGGTATACAGAGTCGCCGTCGTTCTGATAGTTCTTGGCAGCATTGATACCACCCTGGGCTGCGATAGAGTGAGCGCGACGCGGAGAGTCCTGGATGCAGAAGTTAAGCACACGGAAACCCATCTCGCCGAGGCTGGCTGCTGCAGAAGCACCTGCAAGACCTGTACCTACAACGATGACGTCGAGCTTGAGTTTGTTCTTGGGGTTCACCAGACGCTGGTGAGCTTTATAGTTGGTCCACTTCTCGGCCACTGGGCCTTCAGGGATTCTTGAATTAATAGTCTTAGCCATAATGTGAATTATGAATTTTGATTTTTTAGTTTTTAATTAGCAGCAGAGGCTTGGTGCGCAACCAAGTGCGAAAGCAATTACTACTACGAGGAAACCGAGGACGAGGAGGGTTGAGTAAACCTGACCGATAACCTTCCAACGGTTGAACCATACCTTACCATTCCAGCCGAATGTCTGCATTGCGCTCCAGAAACCGTGTGTGAGGTGCAACCAGAGAGCTACGAGCCATACGATGTAGAGAACAACGTAAACAGGGTTGGCAAATGTCTCCTTGATCCAGCCGAAACCGTCTGCAGGTGCACATACGCCCTCGAAGCCCATAAGCTCGGCAAACATCATGTTGTACCAGAAGTTGAAGAGGTGGAGCAACAGACCGAGAACGATGATGATGCCAAGAACGAGCATGTTCTGAGATGCCCACTCTACACCCTTAGGCTTTGCTGTTACCTCGTAACGAGAGTTGCCACGGGCTGCGCGGTTCTGCATCGTGAGCCAGAAGGCATAAACGATGTGGATTACTGCGAGGGCAGCCAAGCCCATTGTCGCTACTACGGCATACCAGTTGGCACCGAGGAACTCACAGATCATGTTGTAAGCGTCTCCAGAGAAGAGAGCTGCAACATTCATTGACATGTGGAATGTCAAGAATAGAACAAGGGCGATACCAGTCAAGGCCATCACCACCTTTCTACCGATGGATGAATTGATTAACCACATAAATGATTTGAATTAAAAAAATTATTAAATGTTAGAATTATTGATTCCAATATTTGGAGGCCTCGCCGTCGCGGCGGTGCCATAATAAGGTTGCGGCTTACTTCTTAATGGAGAGAATCCGGTTATGGAACATATAACATAACACGTAATTTTGTGCTATACTATATAATAGGTATAGGCCGTGTCCTTACAGACTGCAAAAATACTGAAAATTGATGATAAATCAAACTATTTCTCTTCAAAAATCATTTTTTATTCTTAATTTTGCGAAGGGAAACTTAGTAGATACTAAATTGAGCCGTACCATACAAAATATTATTGACAATCAATATATGAATTTTAATTACGACGTTATCGTTATAGGCGGCGGACACGCCGGTTGTGAGGCTGCAGCAGCGGCAGCCCGAATGGGTGCCAAGACGTGCCTAATAACGATGGACATGAACAAAATAGGACAGATGAGTTGCAACCCAGCTGTTGGCGGTATTGCCAAGGGACAGATAGTGCGCGAGATTGATGCCTTAGGCGGCGAGATGGGTCTTGTGACCGATGCCACATCCATACAGTTTCGCATGCTCAACCGAGGCAAGGGTCCTGCAGTATGGAGCCCGAGAGCACAATGCGACCGCGGCAAGTTTATTTGGGAATGGCGCTCACGTCTCGACCGTATAGACGGCCTTGACATCTGGCAAGACGAAGCCTGCGAGCTGCTTGTGGAGAATGGCGAGGCTGTGGGTGTAGAGACGGTGTGGGGCGTAACGTTCCACGCCAAGGCTGTAGTCATAACAGCCGGCACCTTTCTCAACGGACTGATGCACGTTGGCAGACGTAAGGTGCCAGGAGGACGATGTGCCGAACCAGCCGTACTACAATTCACTGAGAGCATTACACGTCACGGCATAACATCGGCAAGAATGAAGACGGGAACTCCCGTGCGTATAGATCGCCGATCGGTTCACTTCGAGGATATGGAGTGTCAGCCAGGCGAGACCGACTACCACGGATTTTCGTACATGACGGCTCCGAAACACTTGAAACAGCTTCCGTGCTGGACAACATACACCAACAAAGAGGTGCACGACACGCTGCGCGACGCCATTGCCGAATCCCCACTCTACAACGGACAGATAAAGTCTACTGGGCCTCGCTATTGTCCGTCTATTGAGACAAAACTCGTAACGTTCCCCGACAAGGATCAGCACCCGCTGTTTCTAGAACCTGAAGGCGAGAATACCAACGAAATGTACCTTAACGGATTCTCCTCGTCTATGCCTATGGACGTACAGCTTGCCGCTTTAAAGAAGATTAAAGCTTTCAGAGATATCAAGGTTTACCGACCGGGCTATGCTATAGAATACGATTACTTCGATCCTACACAACTTAAGCCTTCATTGGAGTCGAAGAAAATAAAGGGCCTCTTCTTTGCTGGACAGGTAAACGGAACCACAGGATATGAGGAAGCTGGCGGGCAAGGTACTATGGCAGGTATTAATGCCGCCCTACTCTGCGGTGGCTCTGAACCGTTCATCATGAAACGCGACGAGGGTTATATAGGAGTCTTGATAGACGACCTTACGACGAAGGGTGTTGACGAGCCTTACCGCATGTTCACCTCCAGAGCCGAGTATCGCATACTTCTACGACAAGACAATGCCGACGCACGACTCACAGAACGGGCTTATAACTTAGGTCTTGCCTCTCGCGAACGCTACGACCTATGGCTTAAGAAGAAGGCAGAAACCGAACGTATCATCAACTTCTGCAACTCTACCAACGTTAAGCCTCGCGACATAAACGCGGCTCTCGAATCGTTCGGCACCACACCAATGCAGTTTGGCGCAACAATAGCAAGCCTTGTGGCTCGTCCACAACTAAGCATCAAGCAGCTCGCCTCTGTCCTTCCTTCCCTCAAGGCGGCGCTCGATACAGACGACGCAAGACAGGAGGAGATTGTGGAAGAAGCCGAAGTATTGATAAAGTACGACGGTTACATAAAGCGCGAACGACAGATTGCCGACAAGATGCACCGGTTGGAAGACATCCGCATAAAGGGACATTTCAACTACGAGCAACTTCACGAGATATCAACAGAGGGTAGACAGAAGCTTATACGCATAAACCCTGAAACTCTCGGACAGGCATCGCGCATTCCTGGTGTATCGCCAAGCGACATCAACGTACTGCTTGTACTGATGCACAGGTAAAGTTTCACGTGAAACAAAAAGAATAACAAACATATAATAAACAGCTGAAAATGAACAACAAACTATTGCTTGACAATCTGCGTTGCATACCAGATTGGCCAAAGAAGGGAGTCAACTTCCGTGACGTTACCACACTATTCAAAAACAACAAATGTCTGCAAGAGATTTGCGATGAAATGTACGATCTCTACAAGGACAAAGGCATAACCAAGATTGTCGGCATCGAGTCGCGCGGCTTCGTTATGTCGTCTGCCCTCGCCCTTCGTCTGGGTGCAGGTGTTGTTCTTTGCCGCAAGCCTGGCAAACTACCTTGCGATACAGTACAGGAAAGCTATGCCAAGGAGTATGGCAAGGATACTATAGAGATTCATAAGGATGCCATCGATGAAAACGACGTTATCCTTCTGCACGACGACCTTCTTGCAACAGGCGGCACAATGAAGGCTGCTTGCAACCTCGTTAAGAAGTTTCACCCTAAGAAGGTATACGCCAACTTCATCATCGAGCTTGTAAACGAAGGTCTTAACGGACGCGAAGGTTTTGACGAGGATATCGAAATTTCATCGCTGATACAGATTTAACAGGAACAGGAGTCTTGCTGGCTAACGACTAGCATCAACACTGACAATCAACAGGAAAGAGCTGTACATGCTTTGAAACAAAAAACAGGCGCGACAGGCTACAAGCCTGCCGCGCCTTTGTATAAGAGCAAGATAACAGAAGAGATATACTCTACCGTTACATACCTTACAGTTCCACGTGAAACAACAATTATCAAACCTCTTAGTTTCAAAGCACTTACAGATAGAACAGGCAAAACAAACATCAGACAACACTGTACCAACAACAGGCAGTCGAACACCACAACAGTAGGTAGCTCATCATATAAACAACAGGCAACCATGACAAAGGAAGAAAACGCAAAGCGCATAGAACGTCTTAAGAACATCGTACTCAACATGCCCGAAAAACCGGGCAGTTACCAATTCTACGATGCAAGCCACACTATAATATATGTAGGCAAGGCTAAACGTCTTAAACAGCGCGTCTCAAGCTACTTCCACAAAGAGGTAGACAGGTTTAAAACAAAGGTGCTGGTATCAAAGATTGAGGACATCAGCTACACCGTCGTCAATACAGAGGAGGATGCCCTGCTACTGGAAAACTGTCTTATAAAGAAGTACAGCCCACGCTACAACGTTCTTCTTAAAGACGGCAAGACCTACCCAAGCATCTGTATTACTAACGAATATCTACCTCGAGTCTTCAAAACACGACATATTAATAAGAAATATGGAACCTTCTTCGGACCATACTCCAACACAGGCAGTATGTTTGCCGTGCTCGAACTTATACACAAACTTTATAAGCCTCGCACTTGCCGTATTCCTATAACAAAGGAAGGCATCGAAAAGGGCAAGTATAAACCGTGTCTCGAATACCACCTACACAACTGCAAAGCCCCATGTTGTGGCAAACAATCGTTGGAAGATTATCAAGCTTCCATCGCACAGGCTCGTGAAATATTGAAAGGCAACACGCGCCAACTATCGCAACACGTATACGAGGAAATGCTACAAAAAGCCGAAGACTTGAAGTTTGAAGAAGCCGAAGAGTTGAAACAAAAGTACCTTCTCATCGAAGGATTCTGTGCCAAGAGCGAGGTTGTTAGTCACACAATAACCGACGTCGACGTTTTCACTATTGTCGACGACACCATTAGTAACACAGCTTTCATCAACTACATACACGTCAAGAATGGCTCTGTAAACCAAAGCTTCACATTCGAGTACAAACGTAAACTATATGAAACCGACCGCGAATTATTGCTTACCGCAATACCCGAAATACGCGATAGATTCCAAAGTAAAGCTAAGGAAATAATTGTTCCGTTTGAAATGGACTGGCAACTTTCCAAGGTTTCATTCATAGTTCCGCAGCGTGGCGACAAAAAGCACCTTCTAGAACTTGGCGAGATGAACTGCAAGCAATACAAGTTCGACCGATTAAAGCAGACTGAAAAGCTTAACCCCGAGCAGAAACAAACCCGTCTGATGAAGGAGCTACAACAAAAGCTGCAACTTCAAAAGCTGCCGTATCATATAGAATGTTTCGACAACTCCAATATATCTGGTACCGATGCCGTGGCAGGATGCGTCGTATTCAAGAGCATGAAACCATCGAAGAAGGACTATCGCAAGTACAATATCAAAACAGTTGCTGGCCCCGACGACTACGCCTCAATGCAAGAGGTTGTACGCCGACGCTATTCACGAATGATAGAAGAAGGCACTACCCTGCCCGACCTTATCATTACCGACGGTGGACAAGGACAAATGAACGTAGTGAAACAAGTTGTCGAAGGCGAGCTACACCTTAACATTCCTATCGCTGGACTCGCCAAGAACGACCATCACCGCACCAACGAGCTGCTCTTTGGCAATCCTCCTATGACCATAGCTATTAAAACCGACTCTGAACTGTTCCATGTATTGACGCAGATTCAAGATGAAGTGCACCGCTATGCCATAACCTTCCACCGTGACAAGCGATCGAAGCATGCCTTACACAGTGCACTCGATGATATAGCAGGAATTGGCCCCGTCACACGCGACCGTCTAATCAAAGCCTTCAAAAGCGTCAAACGCATACAAGAGGCATCTATAGAAGATATAGAAAAAGTTGTGGGAGCAGCAAAAGCCACAAAGATAAAAGAAGCATTAAAAAAGACAGAATAAAGGTTGAAACAGACCATAAAACAGACAAAAGAGCCCAAACAGAAAGATATAAAAATGCGCCAAGATCTCACGACCGTAGCGCACACACAGAGAAGATTATGTAAATCTTCCTTGCCTGCTACGACTCTCACGAGCCACAAACAAGCCAATCCTTATATCAAATTATACTAAAAACTAAAAGTCTTTACCTAATCTGTAGTTCATACTTTATATTATACGTAAAATTACTATTCTGTTTCACTTTGCAAATTTATCAAATTCCTATGAGATTTCAAAGGAAAACTAATAAAATCGATAACAAATGGATAGTATTTTATATGATTTTTAATTATTACTTGCCCGTATCGGAATTTTATAATATCTTTGTATAGTAAAGTGATAAAAGGCGCCAAGCCCCCAAAACACATATAAAACAACAAAAATATAAAAAACCAAAACTGATATATGAGAACAGTTATACAGCGTGTGCAGCACGCATCTGTCACCATAAACGGTTCTATTAAGTCGAGCATTGGCAATGGCTTCCTTCTGCTCCTCGGAATCGAGGCTACCGATACTTCAGAGGACGTTGACTGGCTTGTAAAGAAAGTGTCTGCCTTACGCGTATTCGATGACGAGAATGGCGTTATGAACCGCTCTATCCTCGACGTTCAGGGCGAGGCTTTAGTAGTTAGCCAGTTTACGTTATACGCATCATATAAAAAGGGCAACCGCCCATCATGGTTCCGTGCGGCAAGCCACGAGATATCGGTTCCGCTTTATGAGGAGTTCTGCACCAAGCTTTCGGCAGCACTCGGCAAACCGGTGGGAACGGGTGAATTTGGAGCAGACATGAAGGTGGAGTTGCTCAACGACGGACCCGTAACCATCTGCATGGACACCAAAAATAAGGAATAAGCGCCCCAAAACAAGGAATAAACTATGAAGGAGTTTCTAACAACAACTGCATACATCCTGATCATTATAGGCTTAGTGATGCTGCACACCTACGACACATGGGGAGCCAACTTTGTATGGTATCGTTTTATGGGATGTATGTCGATATTGATAGGATCCGCTATTAATACCTACATTGAATTTCCCCACCCTTTCCGTGCAGCCAAAAGATCTAAAAAGATAGGTACAATATTCCGTATTTGTTTCATTGCGACGTTCGCCATATGGCTTGTATACATCCTATTTATGAAACTTATGGGATATTCGATGGAGATATAAATAGCACAATAAAGATATGACAATAAAGGAAGCGCAAGAGGCGGTAGACCGTTGGATAAAGGAGTATGGCGTGCGCTATTTCTCCGAGCTTACCAATATGGCTTGCCTTACAGAGGAAGTGGGCGAACTTGCCCGCATCATGGCTCGCCGCTATGGCGACCAGAGTTTCAAGGAGGGCGAATCGCACGACCCGTCTGAGGAGATGGCAGACATCCTTTGGGTGCTCATCTGCCTTGCCAACCAAACCGGTGTCGACCTTACCGAAGCCCTGCAAAAGAGCTTCGACAAGAAGACAAAACGCGACAAAGAACGCCATAAAAACAACCCCAAACTATATAAAGAATAGAATCTATAATATATAGAAAGCGAAGTAAACAACAAACCAATAAAAACAGAAATGGGAATTATTAAAGACATTATCCTGAACGATCTGGAGAACCAGAATGCTCAGCAAACCCCGAGCAAGTATGAAGAGGCGCTTGCCAAGTACAACACTAATATCGACGACCAAGAAGTACGCGATGCCGTACGCAAGATTATCGCCGAGAAAGTACCCGAGAATGATAACATGGACGTTAAGCGTTTTCTTTTCGGCAGCATTGAGCTTACAACCCTCAAGACCACCGATAGCGACACAAGCGTATTGGCATTCACCGAACGTGTAAACGACTTCGACAACGAATATCCCGATCTACCCCATGTAGCTACAATATGCGTATATCCTTGCTTTGCCAAGACTGTAGCAGAGTCGCTTGAGGTAGACGGTGTAGAAATTGCTTGCGTATCAGGCTCATTCCCTTCTTCTCAGGCTCGTATCGAGGTAAAAGTAGCTGAGACATCGCTTGCTGTTGCCGACGGTGCTACAGAGATTGATATCGTTATGCCAGTAGGCAAGTTCCTCTCTGGCGACTACGAAGGTGTATGCGACGATATTGCAGAGCTTAAGGCTGCCTGTGGCGAGGATGTTGCCATGAAGGTTATACTTGAAACTGGTGCCCTCAAGACAGCATCTAACATCAAGAAAGCATCCATCCTCTCCATGTATGCTGGGGCTGATTACATCAAGACCTCTACTGGCAAGCTTGAGCCCGCAGCCACCCCAGAGGCTGCCTACGTTATGTGCCAAGCCATTAAGGAGTACTACGACAAGACTGGCATACAGATAGGTTTCAAGCCCGCTGGCGGCATCAATAGTGTTATGGATGCACTTATCTACTACACCATCGTTAAGGAGGTTCTCGGCGAGAAATGGCTCACCAACAAGTGGCTTCGTCTCGGAACATCACGTCTTGCCAATATGCTGCTTAGCGAGCTTAAGGGCGAGCAGATAAAGTTCTTCTAAGAGATAAAAGATATACTATAAACACTATATATACTAGAAACACTATAGACAATATAAAAAAAAGAGCTAAGCCTCTTTAAGCCTTCCTACGCCCTATGGCTCAGAAAGGCTTAAAGAGGCTTAGCTCTTATATAGAGAGAGGCTCCTTCTCCCTCTTACTTCGTTCTCTTAATCACATAGTCCAGATAAGCCTGCAATGCCGCCTTAACATCCGGCTGCTGCACCTTATCATCCAAGAAACGCTGCGCCTCCGCATGAAACTCCCACATACGGCTCTCAGCATATTCAATACCACCCTTCTCCTTGGTATATTCAACAAGCTTGGCTATCTCATCAGCCGACACCGCATGCTCCTTAACCTTAAGCGCGAGCTCTCTCATCGATTCATTGCCACCATTATTCACAGCATATATCACGGGTAAAGTAAGCTTTCCCTCAGCCATATCATTACCGGTAGGCTTGCCTATCTCTGTAGAGTCGTAATAATCGAATATATCGTCGCGTATTTGAAAGATTATACCGAGGTTCTGACCGAACAACTTTGCCGCCTTGACATCTTCCTCCGAGGCTCCTGATGACAATGCGCCAATACCCGAACAAGCTTCAAACAGCGCGGCAGTCTTCTGCTTAATAACGTCATAATACACATCTTCTGATATGTCCTTGCGTCCGATGTTAGACAGCTGCAGAATCTCGCCGTCCGACAACGTGCGTCCTAACTCAGCCAAATAAGTCACAATCTGTTCCGAATGGGTGCGAGCCACACACAACAGAGCTGTTGATAATATATAATCGCCCACCAGCACAGCCACCTTATTATCGTAAGTAGCATTAACCGAAGCTTGACCGCGTCGTTCACCACTCTCATCTACTACATCATCATGCACAAGCGAGGCTGTATGCAGCAACTCCAAGCCCACAGCTGCGTTCTGCGTGGCATTATTTATCTGCCCAAAATTCTTAGCCATTAGTAGTATCAGCATAGGACGCATACGCTTACCAGCACGCTTGCGTATATGCTCAAGCGCTGAACCTAGCAAGCCGTCCTCATGCGATAGCGACTTATTAAAAAGACTGATAAAATCGGCGAGCTCCGCCTCTATGGGTTGCTTTATGATTGACAGATAATCCATTGTATTATAATATTTCGTACAAAGTTACTTATTTTGCCGGTATTAGTGACATTTTTTTTGTAATTTTACACCAAAACAATATTAAATACGATGAACAAGCTATTTCTTCTCGACGCCTATGCGCTTATCTACCGCGCATACTATGCGTTCATAAAGAACCCACGTATAAACTCAAAGGGTATGAACACATCTGCCGTTATGGGCTTTGTTAATACCCTTAACGAGATTCTTACCAAGGAGCAACCTACTCACATAGGTGTTGCTTTCGATCATGGAAAGACATTCCGCGACGAAGCTTTCCCTTCATATAAAGCACAACGTGAGGAGACACCAGAGGATATACGCGCCTCGGTGCCCATCATCAAGCAGATAATAAAGGCCATGCACATACCCGTACTTCAGGTTGATGGATTCGAGGCCGACGATGTTATTGGTACACTTGCAACCAAAGCTGGCAAAGCTGGTATAACAACATATATGCTTACACCTGACAAGGACTACGGTCAATTAGTATCCGACAATGTCTTTATGTTCCGCCCCCGACATGGTGGCGGATACGAAACCATGGGACCATCTGAAGTGTGCGAGAAATATGATCTCTCCTCTACTTCTCAGGTTATCGACCTTCTTGCACTTATGGGTGACTCTGCCGACAACTTCCCTGGTTGTCCTGGTGTTGGTCCAAAGACTGCCGCTAAACTTATAGCCGAATTTGGAAGCATTGACAACATGCTTGCCAATTCGTCTAAGATTAAGGGCAAGTTGCGGGAGAAAGTAGAGGGTGCTGTAGACGACATACGTATGTCTAAATTCCTCGCTACTATTCGCACAGATGTACCTATCGACCTTAATCTTGATGAGCTTAAAGTAGAGGAACCCGACTTTACCCAACTCGCCGAAATATTCACAGAGTTAGAATTCAAGTCGCTTTTAGACAAGTTTATCAAAAAGCCTCAACCACAACCAAAAGTGGCCAATATGCAACTCGATCTCTTTGCCGAAAATCCGACCAATGATGCGGTTAATGCAGAATTTTCGAGTTTTGAGAGCTTAAAAACCACTCCTCATGAATACAAACTCATTGAAACAGAGGAAGATGCGCGCAAATTATTTGACTTTTTTATTACAAAACAAATTCTTTGTTTAGATACAGAGACTACTTCTATCAATCCAATTGATGCTGAATTGGTAGGTTTAAGCTTCTCTGTTGAAGAAGGCAAGGCATTTTATGTAGCTATTCCAGCTGAACGTGAAAAAGCGGAAAGAATTGTTAATATATTTAAACCTCTATATGAGAGCACCAAAATCCTAAAAATAGGACAGAACATCAAGTACGACATGGAGGTGCTGATGAACTACGGTGTGCGACTCGCCGCTCCTATGTTCGACACCATGCTTGCCCACTATGTGCTGCAACCTGAGCAGAAACACAACATGGACATACTTGCAGAGACATTGCTCAACTATCAGACTATACACATCGACGAACTCATCGGCCCCAAGGGTAAATCGCAAAAGAACATGCGCGACATCTCCCCTGCCGACATCTGCGATTATGCAGCCGAGGATGCAGACATTACGCTGCGTCTGTATAATGTACTGAAACCACGACTCAAGGAAGCCGATGTCGAGGATTTGTTCTACAATATCGAGATGCCCCTTGTACCCGTACTTGCCGAGATGGAGATGAACGGAGTGCTGCTCGACACGAATGCTCTCGCCGAGACATCCAAGGTGTTTACCGATAGAATGACGCAGATTGAGAAGAACATCTACGAACTTGCCGGACACCAGTTCAATATAGCGTCGCCCAAACAAGTTGGCGAGGTGCTATTTGGCGAAATGAAGATTGTCGACAAACCCAAAAAGACAAAGACTGGCCAGTACGTCACTTCCGAGGAGGTTCTACAACAGCTTCGCTCTAAGGCTCCTATCGTAGACCATATCCTCGAACACCGCGGTCTTAAGAAACTCCTCGGCACCTACGTAGATGCCCTACCCAAGCTTATCAACCCGCATACCGGACATATACACACCTCTTTTAATCAAGCGGTTACAGCCACAGGACGCCTCTCCTCTTCCGACCCTAACCTACAGAACATCCCTGTTCGCGGTGAGGACGGTAAAGAAATACGCAAGTGCTTCATTCCCGAGCCTGGATGCCTCTTCTTCTCTGCCGACTACTCGCAGATTGAGCTTCGCGTTATGGCACATCTCTCTGGCGACAAGAACATGATTGAAGCCTTCCGCGAGGGTTATGACATACATGCCGCAACAGCAGCACGCATATACAAAGAAGATATAAATGATGTGACACGCGACCAGCGCACCAAGGCCAAACGTGCCAATTTCGGTATAATCTACGGCATTACTGTCTTTGGTCTTGCCGAACGTCTGGAGATAAGCCGCGACGAGGCTAAACAGCTCATCGATGGCTATTTCGAGACATTCCCGCAAGTGCACGACTATATGGAGAAGGCCAAGCAGCTGGCACGTGAACACGGCTATGCCGAAACCTTCTTCCATCGTCGACGCTATCTGCCCGACATTACCTCGCACAATGCTACCGTGCGCAACTTTGCCGAGCGCAATGCCATAAACGCTCCTATACAAGGCTCTGCAGCCGATATCATCAAGATTGCTATGATTAGAATATACGAGCGTTTCCGTCGCGAGGGCATCAAGTCGAAGATGATTCTGCAGGTGCACGACGAACTCAACTTCTCTGTTCTGCCTGAAGAGAAAGAGCAAGTTGAAAAGATTGTGCTTGAGGAAATGCAGAATGCCTACACACTTCAGGTTCCGCTCGTGGCAGACTCAGGTTGGGGAAATAATTGGCTAGAGGCACACTAGTAGCGGAGGTCTCCGGCCTCCGCAGCAACCAATAATACTAACACTACAATTACCCATATTTTGTGCTAGTCTACTTGCTGCGGAGGCCGGAGACCTCCGCTACTAAATTAGATTCTCTGCAAAATACAAAGAAAATGAATCTTTTGTAAGATTACGTGGATTATTATAGATATACTTCAGAATATTCTGATAATGCTGTTCATCCCTAATAATTCTGTCAAAACTCTCCTTCTGCCATACTTGGCCAACACGACCTAACAAACGATTAATACGCAAAGCAGAATAATGCTTTATTGACTTAATTATATCCTGTACCATCCATTCGCCATAAGGCATCAACACAACATGTACATGATTTGGCATTATTACATAAGAGACAATCTTATATCGTACATTATCAAAATGTAATAAAGCCTGAGCTACTATATTACGACATTCTAAATTATTTAAAAAACATTCACCATTTCCTTTATCAAGATATTTCTCTATTCTATTATATTTCTCCCATTTCAACAATTCTATCTCTTTCTTGTCATATATACATCTATTTAAAGAAAGCTTCTGCTCATCTCTCAAAGAGAGATGCCAATGTGGAAGACTACCTTTTGTTGCATACACCATCCCCCATTTGTCAAAGAAATGTTCATTCATATTAAAGTAGTCTAATGTTAATAAGTAGCTGAGGTCTCCGGCCTCAGCAGCACCAAGCCTTTAAATTACATAGATATAGCTTGCTGCGGAGGCCGGAGACCTCCGCTACTTTCCCTCTACAGCCATTTCATCAGTATATCCCACACGGCTACGATATGGCATACCGAACCGGCGAGTACGAAGAAATGGAAAACTGTATGCATGAAGCGACGCTTGCGTAGACAGTAAAACAAGGCACCGGTTATATAGCACACACCCTCGGCTATTATCCATATTACGGCAGACGGACCCACACTATGAAGCAGCGGACCAAAAGCCACAAGTACACTTAAGCCCATAACCACATAGCACACCGTCTCTACATAACTATGCCCTTTAAGTCCCATAAAACTCTTTACGGTTCCGGCTATTGCCGCAATCCATATAAAGATAAAGAGCGCCCATCCCCAATAGCCATATTCACGCAAGGCAACAAGCGTTATGGGCGAATACGATCCGGCTATGTGCCAATATATGGCAGCATGATCCCACTTGCGCAATCTCTCCTTCCAAGGCGACCATGCCGATAAAGCATGATATACGGTGGATGCTATGTAGCTCGACAGCATACCGAAGAGATATAATATGATACCTGCCGTTGCCCAACCATTGCGGGCCCAGCCACACCAAACAAGGAAAGCGGTACCTACAACAAGGCCAAGAATAATACCGGCACCATGCGACCACGAGTTCCAAATTTCTTCCTTATGATTAAAGTAGATTTTCATACACAGTTTTTTTCTGATTTAAAAAATACGGATACCATGACCTCCATGCCACATATCCATGTTATAGCTTGCTGTGCACAAAGGTAAGCATAAATTTCAATTATCAACTCTTTTGTTTCAAATAAATTAGTTACCTTTGCACCCGCAACGGTTCGCCTTCACGTATCATTATGTGCTATAGGCGATTAAAAGGGAATGGAGTGGAAGTCTCCAACTGTCCCGCAGCTGTAAGCCGCCCTTATATCGGGCGCAAACAATATAGCCACTTGCCCAAGGTTGTTAAGCCAAGCATTATTAACAGCCCTAAGCTGGGAAGGCGTTTGCGTCTGGGCGACGAGTCAGAAGACCTGCCGAAAACATCCTGCATGGGGATGCTTGCTGAAAGAACGTCATCGATAGGCGCCTCGTGGATTGGGCGCGTATGGCCGATATCATTACATTTTTTATATATATGAATAAGAACTTTACTTCTTTAGCGTTCGCTCTGCTCGTGAGTGCATCAGCGCTCGCACAGACAACGACAATTAGGGTGCAGGGTGCACCCCGTAAAGTATCAACTGCTCTTGCTGCCAATATCAAGAAGGCTGCCGAAGCTACTACGTCTACCAACATCGATTTCTCTAAGATTGAACGTTGGACCGGACAGGGCGACTGCCAAGCTGCGCTTGCAATAAAGTGGGCTGATGGTCAAAACGAAGGCAAGACTCTTGTATGGGGTTATCGCTGGAATTCTACCGAGACTAAGACTGGCGAGGATCTTATACGTGCTGTTGTAAAGGCCGACCCTGCCCTATATATGATGGCATCAAACGGTGCTTGGGGCATTGCTATTGGCGGTATTGGCTACGATGTAGACGGCGACCGCAATGTTACGCTTACCACTATGACCAGCGAGATTTATCCCCGCAACGGTGTGTTCAATCTGCCTTATACCGAGTTTGACTCATCTGCAAGCACCAAGTGGGGCGATAGCGATGCTTGGAACAGCGGATACATGACCACTGGTTTCTGGAATTACTACGTGGCAGACAATGCAACAGATGCCTTACAGATGTCTATGGTAGGAGCTACAAGCCGCACTCTGCAAAACGGATGTGTGGATGCATACGTATTTGGCTATTTCAATCCGGAAGACGGCACTAACGTTTACGATGGCAACATTAGCTACCTGCCTACAACAGTAGACTATACACAGGGTGTATTTGTGCTTAACGAAGGTAGCTACAGCCACGAGAACGCAAGCGTAAACCACCTTGCCTACGATGGCTCATGGAGCTATTACGTGGCTAAGGAGATAGGTGCCACTGGCTGCTACTGCACACCTTGGGGCAATCGCTACTACATTATGGCAAAGCAGCCTAAAGACTCTGGAGCAGAGGTAAGCGGAGGACGCATCACAATATGCGATGCCAACTCTATGCGCATACTTAAACAGATTGAGAACATTGGCACAAATGGAGGCGACGGCCGTTCATTCTGCGGTATCGACGAACATAAGGCTTACGTCAGCACAAGCAACGGCATATACGTCTTCGATCTCGACAAGATGGAGATTACGGGTACCGTCCTTACACTCGACTATAACAACGGTCAGTGTGGCAATATGGTTCGCCTCAACGATTATGTGTATGCCGTAGAATGCAATAAGAACATACACATTATAAACTGTACCGACAACACCATCGTTAAGACCATACCTGCTACAGGTTGCGGCTCTATCGTCATGGCAAAGGATGGATCGCTGTGGATTAGCAATGCTAACGGCATAGCACGTATCGATACCGATAAGCAAGAGCTTGTAAACATCGAGCTTGCCAATGGCATAGGCACACCGTCTACATCGGCTGCCAATGGCAACAACGCATGGAATCCCGACGGATTGTGCGCAAGCTTGCAGAACAACGTGCTCTATTGGACTTACTCTGTGAAATACGAAGCAAAGAAGGCATACAAGTACGACATAGACACCAATACTGCATCACTCATTATCGACCTTACAGACGGCAGATCCTTCTATGCTACGAGCGCACTGCGCGTAGACCCAAAGACCGACTGCATATACGCCAACCTCGTAAACGGCTGGACATATAACGACAACGTTGTGCGCAAGTACGACGCTGACGGCAATCAGCTTGCAGAATATACTATGAAGTCGAACTACTGGTTCCCCGAAGTGTTTGTATTCCCCGACACCGAGGACCCTGTAGCAAGCAAAATGGATGACATTACTGTTCTGCAGGGCAAGGAAGCAGAAGTAGACCTATCTACCATTTGCACCGATGCCGACAACTTCCAAGCTGCAATTGTAAAGACTGTGAAGAGCATTGCCGATGCTGAGATAGCTACCGCTACTGTAAAGAACGGCAAACTTGTTGTCAAGGGCTTAAAGGCTGGCTCTACAACGGCTACCATCGCCTTCTGCTCTAACGGCATCACCACTACTGCCGACGTCAATATCAATGTAAGCGATGCCACAGCCATCAGCTCTACCGCTGCAGCTACAAACCTCCACGAGGTAGCTCGCTACACCGTAGACGGACGCCGCATTAACCAGCCGCAAAAGGGCTTGAACATCGTCAAGTTCTCGGATGGTTCAGTTAAGAAGGTTGTGGTAGAATAATATACGTATATTATCATCCAATCCAAATATAATAGGTTAGATTCTATTAAGCGGCTGTACGCGTGAGCGCATAGCCGCTTTGTTTTTAGCCTGTAAATACAGGCAAAAATACATTTGATAGCAAGCAAAAGTTCATTTGATAGCAAGCAAACGTACATTTGATAGCAAGCAAACGTACATTTGACAGCAAGCATAGATACATTTGACAGCAAGCATAGATACATTTGACAGCAAGCAAAGAGCCAACGCATATATTATCTACGGCATACAAATACAATAGAAACACCGCAATAACACATGCTATAATATTAGCATTAATTACACGTTTATATATTAAACAAACATTATACTGACACCCCATACACGATATGAACATTCTACGCCCATTTACAGCCCTCGCCATAGCAATGTTGCTCCCCCACTCCACATTTGCACAGCGTCTCGACTCCATCCATACTCTTAAGGATGTAGCCGTAGTAGGCGTGCGCCCTCATTATCTCACCCCATCCCAAACTCTTAAAGGTTCGATGTTGCAGAATCTATCCACCACCTCCGTAGCCGATGCTCTTAAGTATTTCTCTGGCGTACAGATTAAGGACTATGGCGGACTTGGCGGACTTAAGACTATTAATGTGCGCTCATTAGGCTCACAACACGTGGGCGTGTATCTTGACGGTATACGCATAAACAATGCACAAAACGGGCAGATTGACCTTGGACGCTACTCGCTGTCTAATATGGAGTCGGTGTCTCTATACAATGCCAACCGCAACGAACGCTTGCAGTCGGCTTCCGAGTATGCCTCGGCTGCCACCGTGTACATGCAGACTAAACGCCCTACAGAGACAACGTACATGCTTGAATACGGCAATGGTTCCTTTGGCCTCAACAAGCTAAAGGGATACTTTGCCTTGAAGAATCTGCTCTTTATTGACGCCGAATACCAACATACCAAAGGCAACTACAGTTTCAGCTTCCATTCAGAACAAGAGGATACTACTGGCACCCGGCACAACTCTGATATTACATTCTACCGTATTGAGGCTGCCGCATTCTATAAAGGTTTGTCTACACACATCTACTATTACAACTCGGAGCGCGGACTGCCAGGACCCGTTATCCGAAGACTGTCCGACCAATGGGATTCTACCGACCGTCAATGGGACCAGAACTTCTTTGTACAATCGTCGTATAAGCACTCATGGCAACACTTTGGTCTTAAGGCCAACCTAAAGTATGCGTACGACTATCTGCACTACCTACAAGACCCGCAGACCAATGCCTCGACAATGTACTGCAACAATCACTATGCACAGCAAGATATATACGGATCGGTAGCCGGAGCATGGAACACACGCTATCTGTCATTAACGGCAAGCACCGACCTGCGCTGGACCGACCTAAGGGCCGATGTCTACAAGTTTGCTTATGTCTATCGTATCGACTCCAAATCCCTGCTGTCTGCCATTGCCTCATATCGTGGATTCGAGGCCAATGTAGCCCTTCTATACACCCATATAGCCGACCATACACGCTCGGCTGCCGCACCTTTAAGCCAACTTACACCTATGTATCTTGCTTCATGGCATGGCGGACCGTGGACGATACGTGCCTTTCATAAACGCATATTCCGCGCTCCTACAATCAACGACCTGTATTATACGCTTGTAGGCAACACGCAACTTAAACCCGAGTATACATCCCAATGGGACTTGGGAGCCGACTATAAAGACCGTCATCTGCATCTGGCTCTCGACCTCTACTACAATAGGATAGAAGACAAGATTGTGGCTATACCTATGAAATGCCAGTTTAGATGGTCGATGGTCAACTTCGGATTGGTTAAGTCTATTGGTTTAAGCACCACAGCTGGCTACGACCGCACGTGGGGCAAATTCGCTCTATCAGCCAATGCCAACTACACTTGTCAGCAAGATCGCGACTATTCGTCGCCATTGGACCCAGAATATAAGAACACTATACCCTACTCGCCCCTACATTCAGCATCCTTGATAGTTGACCTTGGCTACGATGGCTACTCGCTCTGTACGTCGTGGCTGTACACCGGCAACCGTTTTGCGCTTATCTCTAATAATAAAGAGGATATGCTCGGTGCATGGCAAACCGTTGACCTTAAGCTGAACAAAAGGTTCAGTATAGGCCATCAGTCGCTACAGACTACTATCGAATGCAACAACATCACCAATTCAAGACACGAAGTGGTAAAACGCTACCCTATGCCGGGACGCAACTGGAAGCTTAGCGTGCAATGGAGTTGGTAGAACAAAGCTATATTGTTCATCCATGATATGGGTTAAATTATAAGGGGGTACGGTTTTTAGACCGTACCCCCTTATTTTTGTGCCTTATGTTGTATAAACGTTTGTTTATTAGCGTGTAGCATAGAAGCAAGCTCCGCTTACAGCCATACGAGTCTCAAACAAGCCAGCTGCGTCTGGTGTAACACGTATAGTGCTGCCATCGTTTAGATGAGCCTGGATGGTTCCATCGTCATTAAAACGGAAAACCTCAGTCTTCTTGCCATCCTGAATCTGCGACCACGAATTGTTCTTCTTGTCGTATACAAAGCGTATTATCTCACCCTCAGGATTCTTTATCTCATATCCGTCCTTCAATGTAGTAACGGCATAATAGCGTCCGTCCTGACCCATAATGTCCTGTGTTGTGCCTACCTTTTGCGCCAATGGGTTATTGCCTGTCCAGAATTCGATGGTATTGAGTACAAGAGCATCGACAACTGTACACACTGCATATGCTGGAGATATAAGCAAGAAGATGATTTCGTTGAGGAATTTACAGTTGGTTGCGCGCATGTTCCACTTTGCCACGCGGTTGAACAATGAGAAAGAGCCGACGCAAGACGATGTCAACAAGGCTGCTGTCATAAAGAGAGCCGACACTTTAAGATGCTTGATTTTCATAAGTTTTGGGTTTAGATGTTAGTATTGTTGTGACATATTGTATTTATACGGCTGTAAAGTTAATACAAATTGTTGGATGTACAATATGTTTTGCTTATTATTTGCCTTACCAATGACGGAATAGCTCAAAACCTACACGTACGGTAAATCCATCAACACGCCAATTGCGTTGTCCTAAGAAGGCTGCCAACGAGAAGGCACGGCACGAGAATCCGTAACCATACTCTACGTATGGATGCAGATGTCTAACACTAAGAGCATTGACGTATAGGCGTTCCTTCTCCACAAGACGTCCGGCTATAGGCACCCACGACAGCAATAGCAAAGGCGATTCATATGCCACATTGGCTCGCACATAATACTCTGAGGCATTGTACCATCCACTATTCAGAAGCTCAAAGGAGCAAGCCCAGTCGTCATTCCATCCACCTGGTATGTTCTCCTCTCTAAAGTTTCTATAGTCAAGAAAGTAGCTGTCCTTGCCCTTATGCGTGTAGAAACCCGATCCAGCACGCATCTGCAAATAGCTAAGTGCAGACAATTTATACTTGTATTGCCCGTCTATCTCCACTCGCTCGTATGCAAGGTTTGAGCCCCAAAAGCCTTTTATGCTACGCTCGTAATCGGCTGTAAAGATTGGTCCGTTATATCCTATAGGGCGATATGTAAGCTCAAAGATAGGCGCTACTGATGTATAAGCTGCCGGACGACCTGCCACATCAAACGCACTACGGTCTATTGCTGTGCGCTTGTGTACAAGCAAACCCGTCTCCAAACCCCATTTAGGCGATGGATCATAATGTGCTGACAGACGGAACATATGGTCGCGAAAGTATTTAAGGTTCAGCTTGTCCCAGTCGATACTGTCGCCACGCTCGTTCTTTATCGCATCCACTACCTCCGAATTGGTTATATGCCTGCCACTCGCCCATTCTGTGCGTATATAGGCATCATGCTTGCGGTCAATATAGAAGGTGAATGGAAAGTCGAAGTAGAACTGTTTCTGCTTGAAGGCATAACCCAACTTAAAGCGAGTCTCCAACATCTGGTTGTTGCTGAAGTAATAATTGCCACGAATGTCAAGACGATAAGTCAGTCCACGCTGCGAACTATAACTGAAGTAAAGCGGATTAAGCAGCGGACTAACACGGAAGTGTCCCTGGTCTTTTGAGCCAAAGCGCTGGTTGGTACGCTGAACCATATTGCGTGCCAAAGCATACCACATGCGTCTGCCAAGTATGCACTTGCTGTCCTTTTGGGATATTGTGTCGGCAGAAGCACGGTTGCGGCGGGCATAATATCTATCAAAGAGATACTGCTCGTGGCTATTTAGTGGTATCGGGCGTATACGGTTTATAAGTGCCGTATCTCGCCTATTTGTTATAGTGTCTGATATTATCTTGGGCAATCCATACACACCTGTATATTCGGCAGTAATGTCATTGCCCATAAATAAGAAACGTGAGTTAAGAGTACAGTCGCGTGGAAACAACGATGCCTTGCCCTCATCGCCCATAGTAACTGCAAGATGAAACCTCACCATATCATATTCACCATCAAAAGCCGTCTCTATCACACGTCCTGTCTTAGTCTCCACACGTGCCCAACCTTGCACAAGCTTTGTATTGTTAAGTCTTGGTCTGAAGCTTACAAGAGCCACACCTGGTGAGAACATTGTTATACGATAACGATAGAAACGACGGTTGCGATAATGGAATGGCGACACAATACGGCCGTCTATCAACATCTCGTCGTAGATAAAGGGCGTAAGATACTTAAGTACCGTAGGCATAGTGCGCATCTCATGTGGCACAGTAGAACGTTCAAGCAATCGGGTTGCATCAAATTTGTCAGGATGCGCGTTGTTCACACGGCTATAAGTCTCGCCTACATGCTCGCGGTCGCCTCCGTGAGCCACAGCAAACATCGTAGGAATAGCAAGCAATATGGCATTGCGTTTATTGGTTCGTATGTCGTATTTAACGTAAGCATAGCTCCCGCCTTTGCCCATACCGGTAGTGTCAATCGAAGCCGCATAACCAAACACACGCTTCATAGTCTGAAGCGTGTATCGCCGGCTTGCCCCTAAAGCAGGAGTTGCGGCACATAAAGCCACAACCATAACGCAAGTCCAAACCAATATGTTATATAGACGTTGTCTCAATATCTTGCAGTTGTTTGTTCTTCTATTGCCGTTTATACATTTATTTCTGATTGTGCGTTTCGCTGTTTCACTTTGTTTCTTTTCTTTGTCTCTAATTGTTTCTTTTCTTTGTTTCTTTCTTTATTCTAATTGTTCCTTTCTTGGCAATATACTTGCAAAAGTACAGAAAATAAACGTTTCCTCACATTTTTATTCTAAAAATTTGGCGTTTTCCTCAAAAAACACTATCTTTGCACCCGCAAACTTATCCCATAAGGGCATAAGTCGGACTTGTAGCTCAGTTGGTTAGAGCAACAGACTCATAATCTGGAGGTCCCTGGTTCAAGCCCAGGCTGGTCCACTTTGAAAATCAAGCACTTACAGATTTTCTGTAGGTGCTTTTTCTTTTACAGGTGACCTTCAGGTGACCTTTTTGAAGCGAAACTCTGCGTTAGTGACATTCTGAAATTTCATTGGATTGCAGAGAATTTTTATAGATTTTTATCCTACTGCAAACTTGATACTGCGGAATGTAATGCACATACTAACACGCTTTCTCTTTCTGAAAAGACCTTTTTCAAAGAAGAGAGCAAACAAAATCTCGGCCTTGGCAAATATCAGATGCGCAACTTCTCCTCTCAGATTGCCTGCATAGCTATTATTGCCATGCAGTACAACATACTCTCCGCCGCCAAGCGGTTTACCACTATGCTACTATCGGTGGCTTGTTTAAAGATGCTGTTGGAAAAAGCGAAGAACTCAGTGTAACAGAACGAATATGGAAAGCTTTGGAAGAACTGGTTACAGAGATAGCACAATGCTTCGGCATCGAGGATGAAAACATCTTCGGACTGCTGGTCAACAGAACTGATAAACTTAACCATTTTGTTCAATTTTATTAACTAAGAAACGCGAGTTAGAAACTTGAATTATATTTTATTAGGCATCATACATTGTTTTCTCGCAGAGAATCGTTAACTTTGCAACATGAAAAAGTATATTATAACATTATTTGTTTCATTGATGGCCGTTTTTTCCTATGGTCAATCAGTATATATGCATGAAGCCCAAGAAGAAGCTGCTGATTCGTCTAATGATGGCAACCTTTTATATGGATTATTAGGATTAGGAGTATTGTTTCTTCTTGTAAAAATAATAGGTCTAATTTTCAAATGTCTAGCTGAGAATAAGAAAAAAAGAGAAGATATATTCAAACGACTAGAGCAAGAGAAACTTAATCAGAAGATCAAGGAAAATTATAGAATTGAAAAATTAAATAAAGAAAAATTTATTGTAGGCCTAACATGTCAGAATACAATAAATATCGACGGTTTTGATGCTGTTGATTTAGGTTTAGGCGACGAATATGACAATCCGCTATGGGGAACTCAGAATATAGGAGCCGAGAATATTACAGATATTGGAAAGAAATATATTTGGGGCTATATTGAACCGGTAGATACATTAGATGAAGAAACGATGTTCAATCATATCGTTTTTCACAAATTTAAGAGTCAAACAATTGAGGAACTTAATGACGAAATTGTAACCGATGAAGGAGATTTCATGGGAATGTTTGAACATGATGCAGCGTCAAAAGAAAGAGGAGGCAATTGGATGACTCCTAGTATACAATATATTGAAATGCTCATAAATGGCTGTAAATGGGAATATATTGATAAGTATGGGATAAAAGGATGGAAAGTTATAGGTCCAAATGGAAATTATATTTTCATTCCATATCCGGAGAAAAAATATGAATTAGAGTCATATTTATCGTCCACACCAGATCAAAATGACAATAAAGTCACAAAAAACGAAAACGGAACCTTCAGGTGTGCGATGTGTTTGCAAAAGGATAGAAATAACAACCCAGAAGTAGTAAGTATGTGGAGAGGTATAAAAGGATATATAAGACCTATAGCTTACGAACCAATGGAATATACTAATTGTATTACAGAATATGAATGGTGATTATATTCTCCTTGATAAAGAGGTTTTAGCCGTCGAACCCCTGCTACAAATGTCCCCAATCCTGGCTACCTGTTTTGCGTACTCTTCGTCAGCGTTGATAGTTTTGCAGAAGCTAATAAAGTCTTCGATGCCATCAGCGCAGAAAGCTAGGTCGGTAAAGTGTTATTCCACCGAGAGAATGATTTTGACAATCATTCTTGTCTATATTGGAAAAATTAATGGACTTTTCTTGGCTCACCCGATAAATATAGGGGATTACCAATTGCGACCAGCCTGGAAGGCAAGTCTTAGCTGTCCCCATGTTTTATCTGGTGAGCCCTTTTCTTTGCCGTACGACACAGAGAAATCCTAATGATTTGGGTTTAAGTCATAGGGCAAATGACATTCCTCTCATCTGAAAGATGCCCATAAAGCCACTGCAAGCATACTGGACGTATAAACACCAAATATGATTTTCATCCAGCGGTCAGATAGCCAAATGCCTTCATTGTTGCGGAGGTGTTTGGCTAATTCTGTCCTGTGGTTTTCCATCATCTGCTCCAAAACCTTTTGGTGATGTGTAAGCAATTCCTTGTCCTTGGAGATTTGAGAATCCACGTATTTCTTCAATTTTGCCAACTCACTTTCTTCAACCTTTGCAGGAATGACGGTGTTCTGTTCCGCCTTGGCAATAGCCTTGCAAATGCTACTTACAACATTGTCCGCACTGTCCGCAGCAGCTTGTAAAGCCTTCTTCGCCATGTTCTCCCTATTAAGGGTGTTTCTCAGACTGCTGTGAATATCCAAGAACTCCTTTCTCAATTCCTCGACTTCGCTAAGAAGTTTACGCAAGGAAACCAACTGATTGTCGATAGCCTCAATGGTGTTCTGTGTTTCCATTTGGGTTTTCTCTCTTTGTTGTTCGGGTGAGAACTGTTCAAGTTCCGCACGAAGTGAATCTGTGTCTGTTATCTTCATAATGATATAAAAGTTTTATTGTTATCGTCTGTAACCCGATTTTGGTTTGCGTCCTAACTTTACCGTTGCCGCTTGCGCACAACGACGTGCCCAGTCTTTCTCGTCTTCATCCCTGTCACGTCCCCAACCCTGGTCAGAGGAACTGCCACCTCCACCGCCGGATGGAGCTACATCAGGAACGGCAAGCATAGTGAAGTATGCCATCGCCAGATTGGTAAGTGGCTTCCAGTTGGCAACCTCACGATAGTCAAATTCATCATCAAAGAAACGGATGACGTTGGTAGGGATATAACGTATAAAGTCCTTGCCGTCATGTTCTATGCTTATCTTGTCCCTGTCCGATGCCGGCTTGATGTACTTATCTACAATAAAGGTATTGCGTTGCTCTTGTCCGCTGACAGCACTTGACATCTGCATAAGGGTGGGCTTTTCTTGTAAAACAGAGGTCTGTTTATGCACCGGTCTTTGTGCCTGACGATTATCTCTTTGGTGCAGTTTCGCCCAAGTGCTTTCTATCTTCGATGCCATGAAGTTTCTTCCTGTCCCCAATTCTGAAGCCTTGTATTTCACATTGCCTTTTCGTAGGACATAGCCACGAACAACATCCCCTTTGTCAATACGCAAACGGACATCATAGCCTTTCGCTTCCAGTTTCCTTACATACACATTCCATGACCATTGCGGCATGGACTTCAATACAGCCATGCAGTCCTCTGATGCCGTTTGGATGTTTGTCTTGCGTATAGTCTGGGCAGTTTTCCAGCCTCGCTTGCGAGCCACCGCTTCCGCTGCCCGTTGTGCGCGGAGGTGTATTTGATGATCATTGTTGATATCCCCATCCTCATCCACACGACACACCGCGGCATGAAGATGCGGCACACCGCTGTCGGATTCCTCATGTAACCAGACGGTATGCTTACTTCCTGTAATGTTCGTCTTAGGAGAAACCACATTTCCCTTATCATCATAGATTATTTGCTTGTCGAACTCTTCCGTAAACTCTTCCCACAACTCCTGCCAGTCCGCAGACGTAAAATCCCTTGTATGTTCCTTTGCAGGACTAATCTCCATGTGCAGGATGGTGTTCTTTATGTTCGGACGATTGGCTGTAGACATTTTCATGTCAAGCCATATTCCCATCGCATCCATGCCGGATGGCAGATGCCTGTCACAAACGTGGATTATTAGTTCGGGATGTTTCTTGCGCTGTGACTCACCCTTGATGTAACGAATGGCGTTGATACCGTATGAGATAGCCTTTGCCTTGCCTATCATGCGTTACCTCCTTCCTTTTCCGGTCTTGTTGTACGTGGCGCGAAGATGCCGTTCCGCATGACAGACTTCAGATAATCCTCTACAAGGTTGGTAATGTTTGCCACCTTGTTGTACCACTCGAACATCATTCGGTGGTTACGGAACAAAGCCAGTTTCTCGTCACGGCTCAACCCCGAAAGTGCGTTGGCGAAATTCACTATGTCAGCACGGCTGTTGCCAAGATGCCGCAGCAATTCTTTTTCCTCATCCGTAAGCCTTGCCCTGAGGTTCACGCTGTGAAAAAGGGAACGTGCGAATGCACTCAACTTCATACCACTATGCGCAGCGTCATGCTTTGCCTTGCTGTGTTCTTCCTCCGTCAGTCTGATGGTGACGGTACGACAAAGCCTGTCCTTGGACCTCGGCTTCTTTTTGGCGGATGTCTTTCCGCCAGTATTCGTTTCTTTGTTATGTCTCATGTTCTACGTCTTCTAAAATTCGTTGTTATATAAAAAGGTTGGAGGATGCGAGCCAGCGAGTAGCCACATCATGCGACTGCCAAGGAGTATGCGAGAACGTCGGAGGGTGAAAAGAGCGCAGCGATTGTAACACAACGGCATATCTCGCAATACTTCTCGCTTTACCATCCTCTTTTTATCCGTGCTGTTGGAGCTTCGCTCTTGCTCGTCAGATATTCATTGAGGTCTTTATATCCCTCATACTCATTGGCGGCATCAATACATTTGTTGCCTAATACTTCCATCATCTGTTTCGTTGCCGACCTACCTGCCGCATCATTATCCAAGTGGCAAACCACATGGGAATATGTGGCAAGGACAGGTTGCGCATGGGGAATATTGACAATGGAATTGAGCACTACCGCATCGCAACTTCCGTGAAGTGTGAAGTAGGAAAGGTAATCTATGAATCCCTCAAACACATGACAAGTCGGTTTGTTGTTCGTTATTGTGGTAATTGCTTTAGGAGCAATGCACCCTTTGAAGTAAGGATTGCGAAGCTCATAACCACTGCCATTATTCTTGAACCCTATGGCGAAGTATTTCTTGCCGTTGCTTGTGTAGTGTATCTCTTTGCACTGGCTCTTGGCAAGATTGGGATTGATGCCTCGTGACAAGAGGTAGTTGAGCAGGGCTGTATGCGTCAGTTCTTTCACCTCGACATCTTCAAACGAATTGCTTTCTTTTGCCTTGGTTGATATAACAGGTGGAATAGGAACAATGGAAACTTGGCTCATCAAGCGAAGCACCTCAGAGACATCTTGCGTGTTGCACAGTTCCATTGCCAATGCAAGGATGTTGCCACCTTTGCCCAGTCCGAAGTCATACCAGAGGTTTCTGCTTATGTCCACCTTGAACGAGGCGGTTCGCTCGCTGTGCAGCGGCGACAGATACCACCAGTTATTACCTTTCTTGCTTATAGGCTTGTATCCTCTACTTGTGAGGAAGTCGTATATTTGGATGGTTTTTACTTCTTGTATAGTCATATCGTTGTTGTTGAATTGATGAATTGTTAAGATTTATGGCTTGTGAAAAGAAAAATTGGTTTCTTTTTTGCCCAGTCATACCCTTTTGTTGAATCCTTGTTGAACCGTATCTGTTTGATTATCATCTTATCATACTTCATTTTCAACGTTTCAACAACTCAACAAGGATTATATTCCAAATGAGTCTATGAACTCTTTAGTCACAGTGTAGAAACGTCCGACCCTACTGATGGACGAGACCCGACCAGGCTTGATGTAGTCACATTGATAGGCCAGATAGGTTAGGGCATTGTGTGCTGGGGTAAGTCGCCAGACATCTTTCACCACCTTCCGTATCTGCCATTGCTCCACTTTCACGCCGTTCATGGTCAATAGTGGAATCAAGTCTTGAGGAATGAACGACACCTTGTCAACACCCTGCGTTTCCATAATGTCACGAAGCAGTTCTATCATGTCCAGCTCCGTATGGTTGCGGTTACACTGGATGATACGGTCAAGGGCTTCCGTTCTGATGAGAGCAGGATGGAACCACATACGCCCCTCTTTGTTGGTGGAGAGTGTGCGGTGCTGGAGATAATAGA
>ERZ1026870.51-NODE-51-length-65451-cov-7.529100_pt1 | contig 65451 bp, 56 predicted proteins | sample MGYA00380165_ERZ1026870 | MGnify/ENA primary metagenome ERZ1026870 (study PRJEB33269, sample SAMEA4719801) | human gut metagenome | biome: human-associated habitat; feature: organic feature; material: feces | place: Cameroon | collected 2013-10 ...
GAGATGTGTATAAGAGACAGGCCTCAGCGGGACCACGCACGGCAAGCCTACGATCGCTTGGTTCATCGCCACGGACAGCGACTTCGTGACCGAAGCCCAGCTCGAGTGGGCCGGCGAGCGCACCGTGCCCGAATTCTGCCGACGACTTGACGCCGAACACTTGCCGATTCAGATCGGTCGCATCGGCCTCGGCATGGAACGCGCCTTGGTCAACGAATTGCTCGGCCCCGCTTCCTACAAGGATGAAGCGGGGTGGAACTACTGGTTCAGCCAGAGATTTCTGCGCAACGAACGCGGCCTTCAGGAGCTTGAGCTCAATTGGCTCGCCGTTCACTACGACGTCGCAGGCTTTGTCGATCAATGTTTCTCCTCTCAGGTCACCAATCTCTGAGGGCCTCATGACCGACAGTTTCGCGTTATATTCAGCCCGGCGCGGTCTCGGCATTCTCGGAGGCACCTTTGATCCCGTGCATGCCGGACACCTTTGTTTGGCGCGAGCAGCCCTTGAGGCCGTTCCGCTCGTGCGCGTTGAGCTCATGCCGGCGGGCGAGCCGTGGCAGAAGAGCCGCATTTCGCCCGGAATCCATCGCCTGAACATGCTTCGCATTGCAGTAGAATACGAGCCTCAATGCCGCATCAACACATCGGAGCTTTGCCGCAACGGTGCCACCTACACCATCGACACGGTTCGCAGGCTTCGTGAGGAGGTCGGCCCGGACACGCCGCTCGTTCTCATTCTCGGCAGCGACCAGTGGTTCAATCTATCCACTTGGAAGGACTGGCAGTCGCTCATCGACTTCGTGCACATCGCTTTTTGCGCCCGGGACGGCATTCGCGCACTCGAACTTCCCGACACCCAAGCATGTTGGGCAGCACCCCGCATGACTGAGGCTCACAAGCTTGTCTTCCAGCCTTCCGGCAACATTGCGCGTTTCGAAATGCCCCCCCACAGCGCAAGCGCAACTGCCATCCGCCGTACGCTTGCCCGAGAACCTTTCGTCCGCGCCATGACGTCTCTTGACGGCTGGCTCAACCCCGGCGTTGTCACCTACATCCGACAGCACGGACTCTATCAGTCCGTGCGCCACTAACCAATACAGTGAAACATGATGAACATCGAAGAACTCACCCAACTCGTCGTTAACGCTCTTGAAGACGTCAAGGCCAAGGACATCAAGGTTTTCAACACCGAAGAACTCACCGATCAGTTCGAGCGCGTCGTTATCGCATCGGGCACCTCCAACCGCCAGACCCGCGCCCTCGCCTATTCCGTTTCGCATGAAGTCAAGCAAGCGGGCGGCGACGTCCTGGGCATGGAAGGCCAGGAAACGGGCGAGTGGGTCCTCGTCGACCTCGGCCCCGTCGTCTGCCATTGTCTTCAGCCCAACGTCCGCGACTACTACAATCTCGAAGAAATCTGGGGTGGCAAGGAGGTCTTCATGAAGGCCAATGAAGAGTGCGCCTCCCGTCTGATGCCGCATCGTCCGGGCCACATGCCCGAAGACTTCGAATAAGTCATGCAGACCCGCATTGTGGCCGTCGGCCAGCGCATCACCGACTGGGCTCAGTCAGCCGTCTCCGACTATTTGTCCCGCTTTCCACGCGACTTCAGGGTGGAGCTGAAGGAAATTCGCACCGAGCCGCGTGCGGGACAGACGCCGGCACGCCTCATGGCAGCCGAGGCGGAGCGCATCCTTGCATCCGTGGACCCCGACGACTTCGTCGTTGTGCTCGACCAACACGGCAAGGATCTCACGACGATGGATCTCGCCAAGCATTTTGCGCGTTGGCGCGCCGACGGCGAAACGCCCGTCTTCGTGATCGGCGGTCCCGACGGCCTCGCCCCAGAGGTGAAGGCACGGGCGAACCTGACGATACGCCTCTCATCCATGACCCTGCCGCACGCATTTGCGCGCGTCATGCTTGCCGAACAGATCTACCGAGCATGGTCGATTCTGGCCGGTCATCCCTATCATCGAGCCTGACACTGATGTCCAGTAAAACAATCTTTCTTGCGAGCAAAAGCCCGCGCCGCCGGGATTTGCTCGCCAGCCTCGGCTACGATGTGCGCGTCATCGCGAGCAATGCACACACGCTCATGGCTTTTGAGGGCGACGAAGTCGTTCTTCCTGACGAAGCCCCTGAAGCCTACGTGCTTCGCACTGCGCGCAACAAGTTCCTTGAAGGCCTCTGCGTGAAGAGCGCCGGCGAATTCGCAGGTGTCCGCCTGCCCATCGTCGCCGCCGACACCGTAGTGAGCATGGGCACCGACATCCTCGGCAAGCCGCGAGACTTTGACGAAGCCTGCCTTTTCCTCGAGAAACTCTCGGGCCGCACCCACGACGTTCGCACTGCGGTCTATGCTGGCTTCTCCGAAACCTCCTGCGACTGGCGCATCTCACACTCCACCGTAACCTTCCGCAAACTATCGAGAGCTGAAGTCGAGGCCTATGCCAACAGCGGCGAACCCTACGACAAGGCGGGCGGCTACGGCATCCAAGGCCTGGCAAGCATCTTCATCTCGAACATTTCGGGAAGCTACACCGGCATCATGGGACTCCCTGTCTACGAGACGGCGGAACTGCTCGCCAACGCCGGCCTTCCCGTATTCAACCCTCAATAAGTCGAGTTATTGCAACACACCAAGAAAAATGCCCGCAACAGCGGGCATTTTTCTCGTTAATGACGCGGCGCCCCGTCTTCGACAATGCCGGAGTCAATAATGCCAGGGTCAATAGACCTTCACAAGCTCGACTTCGAAGATGAGCGTGGCATTGGGCGGAATGCACCCCGGAACGCCGTAGGCGCCATAGCCGAGATGCGCCGGAATCGTCAACCGACGCTTCTGACCTTCCCTCATACCGACGAGGCCCATATCCCACCCTTGGATGACCATGCCGACGCCACAAACGAACTCCAAGGGCTCGCCGCGATCCAAACTCGAATCGAACTTAGTGCCGTCCTCAAGCCACCCCGTATAGTGGGCAGCGATCGTGTCGCCTTTCTGCGCCTGCCGTCCAGTCCCTTCAGCGAGTTCTTCGATTTTGAGTTCCTTCAATTCTTCCTGCATGGGTATAGTCCTTATCATAGGTTGCGGATGCCACAATATTACAGCGGAGAAGACCTTCCCTGGAAAGACTCTGTCGTGACGGGATGTACACGACGGGATGCATTCCAACTGGCCGCCGTGTAAAATGAATCCGCCGCCCGACAACCCTCGCCGTCGGACGCAATGGCTCTCATTGCCTGCCATGCTTACAGAGCCGGTTTTCTCCATGTCTGAAAACCGGACTTGCAAGACCGAAGCGCACAACCAAGCGCTCATCGGCACCTTCCGACAGGCCGCCCCCGCACGCTACGGCGTTTTGGCGGGCATACCTTATCCGATTCCGCATACGCTCTCCCGATGCGAAGAGGCGCCGCCTCCTTCCCTGCGCATTCCGCATCGGCGTGCATTGCTCAAGAACGATGACAAAAGACGAAAAAATCTCGAATTTCGAGCGCGTGCTGTCCTGGCTGCCCGAAGCCTTCAAGCTCTGGGCAACCTCCAATCCTTTTCTTTCCAGCACCCTCAACGAAGTCCTGAACGAACGCGACACGCGTCTTTCCGGCACGCCCTGCACATCCCGCCTCAAAACCGCGATGACGGCGCTTCTTCAGAAACTCAAGGATCGTCGCGACAAAAGCGCCGCGCTCATCCTCTCCTCTTCGCGCGAGTCGGAGGAAACGGCCTTCACGCTCGCTTCCCGCATGGCTGAAGGCACCGGCCTCAAAATCGCCGCCACGACGGGGATTCGAGACGGGGCAGGCCTTACCGCCGTTTTTGCGGATGCTCCGGATCTCATCGTCACCAGTCCTAAAGTACTGGAAAAAGTCTTTGACAAGGGCTTTGCTGCTCCGGACTCATTCCGCACAATCCTCGTTGACGGTGCCGAATGGCACGATGTCATGGGCGATACGGACCGCATCGCTGCGCTCGTCGAGCGCTTTCCGGCCGCCCGTCAGCTTATCGTGACGGGCCCCGTCGCCGTCGAAACCTCGGAAGATCCCTACAACGCCATGATGCATGCGCCGGCCTTCTGCAGAGCCCCCGATGAAGCGCCTCGAGAATCCGCTCCGAAGGAGCGCGTGATTCTCGTACCCGAAGACAAGATGAGTGAAGCTCTTGCCCGCGAAGCCGAAAAGACGCCCGTTCTCTACCTTGTCTCATCGCCCGCCGAGAGCACGCGCATCACCAACCTGCTCAAGGATGCGGGCGTTGCCGCCAAGCGTGCCTCCGCATCCCAATCCGCCTCGGCCCGAGAAACGCTCGTTCTCAAATTCATCGCCGGCCGAATCGATCATCTCGTCATGCCGCATTCGGTCATCGGCGAGCTCGAGCCCAATCGTGCAGGGCACCTTGTTCTGACCGACCTTTCCGGCGGCCCGGAACCTTATCTTGAACATCTGGCGCTGACGGCCGATGGTACGGGCGAACTCGTTGTAATCGTCACACCCGATACCCTTCCGCTCTTTGAAAAGCTTCTCGTTGCCGCCGAAAAGCGCCTTACGCTCGAAAACCCCTACAACCTGCCCGAACCCCGCACCGTCATCGGCCAACTTCTGCGTCGCGAAAAACTTACGATTCGCACAAACTACGGCCGCACACCCGAAGCCACGGACCCAGACGAAGCCGATGATCAGAACGACCGCGGAGAAGGCCGCGGGCGGTGGGAGCGGCGCAAGCCCCGCGACCGCAAGCCAAAGAACAGCCAGCAGCGTAAGGAGGGCTTCCACAAGGATCGCAAGGACTTCAAAAAAGACGGCGGAGACAAAAGCTTCAGCCGGAAGCCCCGCAAAGCCTTCAAGTCCCGCCAGGCCGAAACGACCTCCGGCCCGGTCTCTACGGACGAAACGGATGCCGACGTTCTGCATACCACGCCCATAGAAACCTCCCCGTCCGACCAAGTGCCGGCCAACAAGGCTCGCAAGACGTTCAAGGAGCGCCGTTTCGCCAAAAAACGTCCCCTCAAACAGCCTCAGGTTGAGGCCGTTGAGGCCGCTGCCCCGACTTTCGCGACCTCAACGGGAGGCGAATCCATTGCCGCTCCCGTCTCAGAGACCCCGGAAGCCGCGTCCTCCGGCTCGGTCCAGAACAAGCCGCGAAATAAGGCATACTCCAAAAACCATCGCCGCAAGCAACGCCAAGCTCAGAACGCCAACGGCGAAGACCGCGCGGTTCAAACTTCGGACAAGGCGGGGCAGAGTACTCAATCCCAACCCGCTGCACAGAACGATCACCGCCCTCAGGAAAAAAAGACGTTTGAAAAGAAGCGTTTTCAGAAAAAAAACAAGAAGGCGCCTGTCCAGCCCAAACCCCGCGAACAGGAATGGGATGACGACAATTTTGGCAATTCCATTCACTACCAACCCAAGCGCCAGAACCTGCGAGGCCTGAGAGCCGACCAGACGATCCAATGGGAGCCTGCGGATCCGTACCACCCCTCCTCCCAAGCTCTTAGCTTGCCCCAGATCATGCCGGACGAAAACCCTCGCAGTTATGTCAACGGTAATGTAAAAAACGGCAATGTGAAAAACAGCGTCGCCCGAAACCGCAAAAACTATCGCAAAAAACGCGAAGGCTGATTTCCAGTCTCCGCGTCCGACAAGTGCTTACAGAAGCGCCGGTCGTCTTTTGACGAACAGCCGGCGCTTCTCTCTAAAATAGACCTGTTTTACCTACCCATTTGAGCTTGTCCGGTTCCACCAGGAGCGCCGGATCTCCCCAAAATGTCCGCTTTGCTTTCCATCCGCAGCCTTCTCGCCGCCACCACCGTCACGCTTTTGCTCTCCGCATGCTCCACCGCCTACTACACGGGCGATACGATCAGCGGCCCAACTCAACGAATGAAGCGCGATGCCGACGGCAATCTGCACGACCCGCTCATTGACGCCCCAAACCGCTCTCTGATGACGTGTTCGTCCGAAGTCCCCGTCACCGTGCTGCAGCGCGTGAGTGAAGTGCCTTTTGCCTGCCCCGACCTCGGCGTATCTGCAACGCTTGACGAACTTCGCGACACGGGCTGGCGCATTCTGAGGCTTGACATCGGAGAAGACCTTGAAAGCGACTCCCACGTCGGCTTTCCCGTCACCGTTCAGGTTCGCAAACTCTTCTGACCCGCTTCGCTTCTTCAACCGCTTTGTCAAGCGTCTTCGCTCACCTGCTCATTCGCGCTTCACCCACCTAAGGCATCGTTATGAACCATTCGAGTACCGAACGACTCGCCCTGTTTCGTCAGACCATGAAGAACTTGGGGCTTGACGCCTGGATAGGCCGCATTGTTGATCCGCACCTCTCCGAATACGTGCCCGAACACTGGCAATCCATCAAATGGCTCACAGGCTTCACGGGAAGCGCCGCCCATCTCTGCGTAACGGCGAACGCTGCCGCCCTCATGGTCGACAGTCGCTATTGGGAGCAGGCCGCGAGCGAACTCGCCGGCACTCCGTTTGACATCGTCAAGATCGGCGCACCTGGTGCGCCTTTGCAGGAGGACTGGCTTTCCTTGCATCTCTCCCGCGGCCGACGCGTCGGCCTGGCACCCGAACTATGGAGTGAATCGGCCGTTCGCCGCATGCGCGTTTCTCTTTCTGAACGCGAACTTGAGCTTGCGCTTGTTCCAGATCTTTTTGACGAAGTCTGGCGCGTAGACCGTCCGGCACGTCCTCGGACAGCCGTCGCTCCACTGACGCCCGGCCTTGAAGGCGTTCGAGATAAGCTCGCCCGCGTACGGTCAGTGCTGCGCGACCGAGCCTGCGAAGCTCTCTGCCTCTATTCGCTTGACGACATCGCCTGGCTCACCGACTGCCGGGCACACGACATCGAATTCAATCCTGTTTTTCTTGCCGGCATGATCGTCACCGACAACGAAGCTCTTCTTTATACGGAATCTGCCCGATTTGCGACCGACACACTCGATGCCCTGCAAGCAGTCGGCATCACGGTTCGGCCGTCGGAAGCAATGACGACCGACCTCGCCGATTTCTCAAGAGACCTCGTCTTCATGGTTGACCCGGAGCGATTCCCTGCTTCTCTCTTCAGCCTTCTCGAAGTCATGCCCGTCGAGACCCTCTCGCCCGTCACGCTCATGAAAAGCCGCAAGTCCGAACATGAACTCGATGGCATCCGCCGTGCCATGACGTCCGACGGCATAGCCCTGTGTGAATTCTATTCACAGCTCGACGAACGACTTGCCCGCGGCGATGCCCTCACAGAATCCGATGTCGCCGACATGCTTGATGCAGAACGAAACAGGCGCCCCGACAACTTGGGGTTGAGCTTCGGCACGATCTCCGCCTTCGGCTGCAATGCCGCACTTCCACACTATGCCCCAAAGTCGGAAACGGCCGCGGTCCTCACGGACGGGCTTCTTCTCATTGACTCTGGCGGCCAGTACGAAACGGGCACGACCGACATCACCCGCATGACAGCTGTCGGCCGCATTGACGACGACATGAGACGAGACGTCACGCTTGTGCTCAAGGCACATATTGCGCTCGCTCGAGCAGTTGTTCCCACCGGCACCTCCGGCGCTCAGCTCGACGCCATCGCACGTGCGCCGATTTGGGCTGAAGGCCTTGACTTCGGACACGGGACGGGACACGGCGTTGGCTATCGGCTAAACGTTCATGAAGGCCCCTTCCACATCTCTCCCCGATCGACCCAATCGGGCGAGCTCGGCCTGCACCCCGGAATTCTGGTCTCCAACGAGCCCGGCATCTACCGGCCCGGGCACTGGGGCGTACGCATCGAAAACCTGCTTGCAGCCCGCGTTGCGAGCTGCACGGACTTCGGCGAATTTCTTGCCTTCGACACCGTAACGCTCTGCCCGATCGACCTTCGCACCATCGACCTCTCGCTTCTGTCCGCCGAAGAGAAGCAATGGCTCGACGCCTATCACGAAAAAGTCCGTTCAGCTTTGCAAAATGAGGCGCTGTCGCCGCTTGCACAGACTTGGCTTGAAGCCCGTACGGCGCCTGTTTCGACTTGTGGCAACATTCCGTAACATGCCTTTACTCGGCTTATCGGAACAAATTTGCCTCTCCTGCGCTTCACGCCCATACTGAAGCGTACGCTTCAAATCTTCTTTCTACGACATGCGACACACATTCAGCCTCGCCTGCGCCAGTCTGTTGGCGCTCACGCTTCTTGCCGGTTGCGACAAGGCGCCGGCCCCCAAGGCCGTTCGCGCGCCTCTTCCTGTCGAAACGTTGACTGTCGAGGCGGGTGACCACCCCCGCTGGATCACCCTGCTCGGTCAGGCAGAAGGCGGCCGTGAAGTGGAGGTAAAAGCTCAAGTGAGCGGCATCATCAAGAAGGTGGCCTTCACGGAAGGAACTGAAGTTAAAGCGGGCGACGTGCTTTATCAAATCGATGCCGCACCGTTTGAGGCCAAGCTGAAATCCGCCGCCGCCAACACCCGCAGTGCCAAGGCCACACTCTCGGAAGCAAAGACCAACTACGAACGCACACGCGCACTATTTGAAAAAGGGGCAAAGAGCCGCCAGGATCTCGATACCGCCAACCGCACCCTGCTTGTTGCCTCCGCGGCTCACAACGCCGCAGTGGCCACCGAGCGCGATGCCGCCATCAGCTTGGAGTGGACGACCGTCAGAGCGCCGGCCTCGGGACTTGTGAGCAACACGCAGTTCAATGAAGGATCACTCATCACTGCTCAGAACTCCGTGCTCGCCACAATCACGCAGCATGACGACGTGCGCGTCGTCTTCGCACCCTCCTCCCGCTCCTTGGACGGCGCGGATGTCACGATCGCCAATGCGGTTAAACTTCGCGATGAGCGCGGCCGTTCGCTTTCGGGCAAACTCGATTACGTCGCTCAATCCATCAACCCCAACACAAGCACCCGCCTCATGCGGGTGAGACTCGACGAAGGCTCCGGCCTGCTGCCCGGCGACTTCGTGCATGTAGACCTTCAGATCGGCGTTCGCTCCAATGCCGTGCGCATCCCGCAAAAAGCCGTCCGACAAGAGCCCGACGGCACCTACACGGTCTACCTCTACAAAGACGGCAAGGCCAAACTCCAGCCCGTCAAGCTCGACCGCTGGGACGGTCCTGACTGGATCGCCACCTCTGGCCTCGTTGCCGGAGACCGCGTGATCACCAATCAGCTTCTCAAGCTTCGCGACGGTTCCGCCGTACAACCCGCACAAGCCTCAGCGACGGCCAAATAGGATCCTGCGACATGCTCAGCCAGTTCTGCATCCGTCGCCCGATCTTTGCGACGGTACTCTCCATCATCATCGTGCTCGCGGGCCTCATCGCGATGCGAGTCCTTCCGCTATCCCAGTATCCGGACATTTCGCCCCCGACGGTACGCATCTCGACCACCTACGACGGCGCCGACGCCCAGACACTGGCCCGCACCGTAGCTGCTCCGATCGAAGACCAGCTCTCAGGCATCGCGGGCCTGCTCTACTACACGACCAACATCCGAAGCAACGGCGAGATGTCGATCTCCTGCGTCTTTGACGTGGGCACAGATGCCAACGACGCCATGCTCGAAATCAACAATCGCGTCCGCACGGCCGAGCGCCGTCTACCGGACGTCGTGCGCAATCAGGGCGTGAGCGTGAGAAAGCGTTCGGAAGAAAACCTCCTCATGGTCGCCCTCTTCTCGCCCGACGGCAGCATGGCCGCTACGGATCTGGCCGACTATGCGAATCTCAACATCGTCGACGAACTCAAGCGTCTGCCCGGCATTGGCGACGTCAGCGTTTTCGGCAATGCGCAGTCCGCCATGCGCATTTGGCTCGACCCAGAAAAAATGGGGCTCATGGGCATCACGGTCAAAGATGTCGAAGACGCCATCGAAGCTCAAAACGCCCAACGCAGCGCAGGCCGTGTCGGTACGGCGCCCACCGTCTCCGAACAACAGCTCTATTACACGATCACGACCCCGGGTCAGCTCCTTACCGCCGAGGAATTCGCCGACATCATCGTCAAGTCCGACGGACCCGACAAACTCGTGCGAATGAAGGACATTGCCACAACCGAAATCGGCAAGCGATCCTATGAATTCCGAGTCGACATCAACGGCACGCAGGGCGTCAACGTCGGCGTCTACCTTCAGACGGGTGCCAATGCAATGGCGGCCGCCGAAGCCGTCAAATCCCGCATCGTAGAGCTCGCTGCCCAGTTCCCCGAAAACAAGATCGACTACATCATCACCGACGACACGTCGATATTCGTCGGCGCCTCCCTGAACGAGGTCTACCACACACTCTTCGAGGCCGGCATCCTAGTGCTTCTCGTCGTCTTCATTTTCCTGCAGAACTGGCGCGCCACACTCATTCCGATGCTTGCCGTCCCCGTATCGCTAATCGGCACGATGGCGGGCCTCTGGCTTTTCGGTTTCTCGCTCAATACGCTGACGCTCTTCGCCATGACGCTCTCAATCGGCATCGTGGTGGATGATGCCATCGTCGTGCTTGAAAACGTCGAGCGACTGATGCGCACCGAAGGACTCAATCCCTACGAGGCCGCCCAGAAAGCCATGAAGGAGGTGTCGGGAGCGCTTGTCGCCATCGTTCTCGTGCTCGCCTCCGTCTTCATTCCTGTCGCCTTCCTCGGCGGCATCGCCGGCGAGCTCTATCGACAGTTCGCAGTTACCGTAGCCCTCTCCGTAGCACTGTCGGGCTTCGTTGCCCTCACGCTCACGCCGGCGCTCTGCGCAATCCTTCTCAAGAAACACAATTCTGAAGAGCGCAAGCACCCCTTCTTTCAGGCATTCGACCGAGGACTTGCATCCTTCACGCTGAGATTTCTCAAGCTCGTCAAGGCGGCTCTGCGTCACCGCATCATCACTGCCGCCTTTCTCGTCGCCGCGACAATCGGCTGTTGGCAAATGTTGGAACACACGCCAACTTCCTTCATTCCACGTGAGGACCAAGGCATCGTCCGCATCTCGATCCAACTTCCTGAAGGCGCGGCCTTTCCCCGCACTGAGGCCGTTTCATCTGAAATTCTTGAGTACCTCAAGCAGAACAGCGCCGTTCAAAGCGTCGTAACGATGGTGGGCTTCGACACGATGAGCGGTGATGTCCGCAGCAACGCCTCCACCTTCATCCTCAAGCTCAGGCACTGGGATGACCGAAAGGCCACCGCTGAGGAGATCCAGAAGGACATCCAACAGTTCATCAGCGCCCATCCGGACATCAAGGGCGTGGCTGCACTGCCTGCCGCCATCAAGGGACTCGGCTCGACGAACGGCTTTTCCGGCTACATCCTTTCGCACGGCAACGACAACCCGCTTGTTCTCCAGAGCGTTGCAGAAAACTTTCTTGACGCCCTTCAGGACCGTCCGGAACTCACGGGACTTAGAAGCTATCTGACGGCCGACACACCACAGCTCAAGCTCCATGTCGACGAGACCAAGGCGATTGCGCTCGGCGTGAACATCGACGACATCTACGACACGATCTCCCACCTGATGGGAAGCAAGTATGTCAATGATTTCACACGCAACGGCAAAATCTACCGCGTCGTCATCCAGGCGGCTCCGCAATTTCGCTCGACGCCCGAGGACATCGGCTCGGGTTATGTCCGCGCCAGCAATGGCGAAATGGTGCCCATTTCCGCTCTCGTGCGCACCGAACGCACTTCGGGCGCCGCGTCCCTCTCACGCATGAACGGCTATCTTGCCGCCCAGTTCAGTGGTGCGGCCTCTCAGGGCACTTCTTCGGGCGACGCAATCAAGCTCGTCGAGGAAACGGCCCAAGAAGTGCTTCCCGAGGGCTATACGATCGAGTGGGTGGGGCAGGCCTATCACGAAAAGCGCATCGGCGCATCGTCAACCACCGCCTTCGGCTTCGGCATTCTGATGATGTTCCTCATCTTGGCTGCGCTCTACGAACGCTGGTCGCTCCCGATTGCCGTCGTGCTGGCCGTGCCCTACGCCGTCCTCGGTGCCATGACTGCCATCTGGATCCGCGGAACGCCCAACGACATCTACTTCCAAATCGGTCTTCTGGTGCTCATCGGCCTTACGGCAAAGAATGCAATTCTCATCGTGGAATTCGCCGCGCAGAAAATGGAGGAAGGCATGGGACCTTTTGACGCTGCGCTTGAAGCCGCCGGTCTTCGATTCCGACCAATTCTGATGACATCCTTTGCCTTCGTGCTCGGCGTCGTTCCGCTCATCATCGCCACTGGCGCAGGCGCCGGCGCCCGCCACTCCATGGGTACGGGTGTCTTTGGCGGCATGCTCGCAGCGACCTTCATATCAACCATCTTCGTACCCGTGTTTTTCACTTGGTTCGCGAAGAAATCTTCAAAGAAACGCTGAGCTAAAAGCTCAGACTAAATCGGCCGCTCCTCCCGGAACGGCCGATTTTCATGGGTCCGAACAGTTACGACGTCAACTGAGCAGCATCTTGTCGGATACGCCGTCCCCCGCCTTCTCGAAAAACTGCAGAAGATCCACGGCCGTCAGCTTCGTCTTCTCCTCGCCTCTGACGTCAAGAATCGGCCGGCCGTCGTGCATCATGATGAGGCGATTGCCGTAACGAAGCGCATCCCGCATGTTGTGGGTGATCATAAGCGTCGTAAGCTGCTGTTCTGTCACGAGCTTTTCCGTTATCTCAAGCACCTTGCCCGCCGTCTTCGGATCTAGCGCTGCCGTGTGTTCGTCAAGCAGCAGAAGCTTCGGGCGCACCAACGTTGCCATCAGGAGCGTAAGCGCTTGGCGCTGGCCGCCCGAGAGAAGTCCCACGTGAGCCGTCATGCGGTTTTCGAGTCCAAGGCCGAGCATTTTGACGAGTTCCGCGAAATAAGCCGTGCGATCCGCGCGATCGCTCCATCGAAGCGTCTGCGCACGGCCCCGCCGGTCCGCGATGGCCAGATTTTCTGAAATCATCATGCCGGCGGCCGTACCGCGCATCGGGTCCTGAAAGACGCGCCCTATAAAAGCGGCCCGTTTGTACTCCGGCATCTTGGAAACGTCAACACCATCGATGAGAATGGATCCGGAATCAATCGGGAATGCACCCGCAATAGCATTGAGCGTCGTGGACTTGCCGGCACCATTAGAACCGATCACGGTGCAGAAGTCTCCATCCTCAAGCGTGAACGAGACGCCTCGCAGCGCCTTCTTTTCATTGGCAGTACCGGCAAAGAACGTTTTGGTGACGTTTTTGAGTTCAAGCATTTTCTTTCCTTCGTGTTCGGTTCTCAATTCAGGCACGGAAACGCCGGCAGGACAGCTTTTCCTTGATGAGCGGCAGTGCCAGCGCAACGGCAACGAGCACGGCGGTAAAGAGCTTGAGATCGTTGGGCGGCATGCCCATTTCAAGCACGAATGCAATGACGAGTCGATAAATGATGGAGCCCAGGATCACCGCCACAAGGCTCGTCTTGAAGGTCTTGGGCGAGAAAAGGACCTCTCCGATGATAACGGATGCCAGACCGATCACGATCGTGCCGACGCCCATGCCCACGTCTGCAAAGCCGTTGGCTTGGGCGACGGTTGCCCCCGACAAGGCGACAAGGCCGTTCGAAATGACAAGGCCCAACACAATCATCGTATTGGTGTTGATGCCTTGCGCCCGGGCCATCTGAGCATTGAAACCCGTGGCGCGCACGGCGGTTCCGAGCTCCGTGCCGAAGAACCAGTAGATCACGACAGCGACCGCAACCGCAAAGACCAAGCCTACGATGAGACCGCTCATGGCTACGGACAATCCAAAACTGTTCTCAAGAATCGTGAAGACCGTCTCATTCTGCAAGAGGCCGACGTTGGATTTTCCCATCACGTGTAGGTTCACGGAATAGAGACCGATCATCGTCAGAATACCGGCAAGAAGCGCAGGAATGCGAAGTTTCGTCGTAAGAAGCCCCGTGACACCTCCGGCAAGAGAGCCTGCAAGGAGTGCGAGGGCAAAGGCGACCGGAAGTCCAAGTCCAGCCGTGATGGCGGTTGCGGCCACGGCTGCGCCAAGAGGAAATGAGCCTTCAACGGACAGATCGGCGATATCGAGAATGCGAAACGTCAGAAAAACGCCCAGAGCGAGGACTGACCACTGCAACCCCTGTCCTACGGTCGAGAGAATGAGATCAAGCATGAAGTTTCCTTTTCTAGGTACGCTCGACGGATATGACCGCCGATTGTTTTTTTAGTAGGAGCGCCGGCAGAGAACGATCTTCCGGCCTATGCAAAAAAAGCGGAGCTTCGCAGACGCATCCGGCGTCCTTGACAAGCTCCGCACGAGGCGCAGCCTCTATTTGAGATTACTGAAAGAGCACCGCTCCCTTCCGGAGTTCTTCTGGAATTGCGATGCCGATCGCAGCGGCCGTCTTCATATTGAAGACCGGCGTTCCGCTTGCGACGTGCTGAACCGGCATGTCGGCGGGCTTCTTCTTGCCGTCGAGAATGTCTGCTCCCATCTGGCCCGTCATACGGCCGATTTCGTAGTAGTCAACGGAGATCGAGCCGAGGCATCCGGCTTCAGTCATGCCGCGCTCGCCGGCGACGACCGGAATCTTGGCGGGATTGACGACTTTTGCAAGTGCAGGGATGGCGCTAGCAAGCACGTTGTCGGTTGGCAGCCACAAACCCTGAACCTTGCCATTTAGGCTGGTAACGGCCTGCTGAATGTCATTGACGTTGGATACAGTGGCTTCAAGCACCTGCACACCGTGCTTTTCAGCGGCCTTCTTGAAAATGTCGACTTGATACTTGGAGTTGATTTCACTGGAGTTGTAGATTGTGCCGACCGTCTTGGCGCCCGGGACAAGCTTGAGCAACAGCTCAAGCTGAGCTTCGATCGGGCCAAGATCGGAGACACCCGTGACGTTGCCGCCGGGCTTTTCATCAGACTTGACGAGCTTGGCCGCGACAAAGTCGGTGATGGCTGTGGCCACGATCGGCGTATCCCTCGCGGTCGTCGCCACTGCCTGTGCCGCTGGAGTTGCAACAGCGAAAATCAGCTTGTCCTTGTTGGAGACAAAACGAGTGGCGATGTTATGAAGATTCGACTGATCGCCTTGGGCGTTCTGGAAGTCGATCTTGATGTTGACACCGTCCTTGTAGCCTCGTTCAGCGAGTGCATCCTTGACGCCTTTGGTACAGGCGTCAAGAGCAGCATGCTCGACAAGCTGAACGATGCCTACGGGCACGAGTTCGGCCTTGGCAGGCTCCTTGTCGCCACATCCCGCAAGTGCCAGCGCGGCAGCAACGGAAAGCGCAATGGCGCTGCGGCGCGTAATCTTGGAAATCTGCATGTGATCCCTCTCCCCCTCTGTAATGGAAGTCATGCCCGGGCCCGATTGTGCCGCAGGACGTTGATTTCGATTATACGAACCGAAAACGCACGTCTTTCACGCTCTACTTCCTTTTACTTAAAGCAAATCTACTAGCCGCATGAAGCTCGCTCAAAAGTTGTTCAAATCATTTTTTGACGGCCGCCTCTTCCGCACCCTTGCGCTAAAAAATAAACGGCGCCCGTCAGACGACGGACGCCGTTTAGGACAGCCCACTCCCGAACATGCGGGATGACGATTTACTTGAAGAAGCTCTTCATGCGATCGAAGAAGCCCTGCGTCTTGGGATTATGCTTGTCCCCTCCCTCCTTGAGAGACGCTTCGAACTCCTTCAGCAGGTTCTTCTGCTTGGTAGAGAGATTGACCGGCGTTTCCACGGAGATGTGAAGGAACAAATCGCCGGGCTCGCCCGTCCGCAGGTTCTTCACGCCCTTGCCGCGCAATCGGAAGGTCTTGCCGGACTGAGTGCCTTCCGGCAGCGTGATTCGCGATTCGCCCGAAAGGGTCGGAACCGTGATTTCACCGCCGAGCGCCGCAGTAGCAAAGGAGACGGGAAGTTCAGTATGAAGATCGTCTCCGTCACGAGAAAAGATGTCGTGCGGCTTGACCACGATTTCAATATAGAGGTCTCCTGACTCACCGCCGTTCATGCCCGGTTCGCCGCGCCCGGACATGCGGATGCGCTGACCGTCGTTGATGCCGGCCGGAATCTTGACCTCCACAACCTTCGTCGTACGAACCTTGCCGACACCTTGGCAGTTCGGACACGGGTCTGTGATGACCTGTCCGGTCCCGTGACACTTCGGACAGGTCTGATGCACTTGGAAAAGACCGTTGGAGACGCGAACGGCACCGTGCCCTTGGCAAGTCGGACATGTCCTTCTGGACGTCCCCGGCTTGCAGCCCGTGCCGTGACAGGACTGGCATTCATCCCAGGCCGGGACTCGGATTTCCATCGTGCGGCCCATGGCTGCATCTTCGAGAGAAATCTCCAGCTCGAATCGCACGTCGTTTCCGCGGATGCCCTGCTCACGGGCCGAGCGGCTTCCGCGCATGCCGCCACCGCCGAAGATGTCACCGAAGATGTCGCCGAAGGCACTCTGAAAATCAGCGCCGTTCATGTTGCCAAAACCGCCGAATCCGCCGTGGCCGCCGGCGGCGTTGGGGTCCACGCCGGCCTTTCCGTATCGGTCATAAGCGGCGCGCTTCTGGTCGTCGGAAAGCACGGCATAGGCTTCACCGATTTCCTTGAACTTCTCTTCGGCGACCTTGTCTCCCGGATTGCGGTCCGGGTGGTACTTCATGGCCATTCGGCGGTAGGCCTTCTTGATGTCGTCGGCGGACGCGTCCTTGCCGACGCCGAGCACCTCGTAATAATCGCGATCAGACATTACCCAATTCCTGCGGGGGACTGCCCCGTCTTCTTTTTGATTTTTTCAAAACTCGAAAAGGGCCGGCATCGCGTGAGCGAACCGACCCTTCGTTGGATGCGCTGACTCCAGGCCTAATCAGCCCGGGAGCCTAGGCTGCCGGATTTCCGTCACTCACGGATTACTTCTTGACATCCGTGAAATCGGCGTCGACCACATCGTCATCGGCAGGCTGTCTGCCGGAGGCGGAGCCTTCCGGAGCGGCCTGTTGCTGAGCGGCGGCCTTGTTCATTTTTTCACCGATCTTCTGGGCAGCGGCCATCAGATTCTCAACAGCCTTGTCAATGGCAGCCTTATCCTCTCCCTTGACCTTTTCTTCGACCGTGCGGATGGCGTCTTCGCAAGCAGCGCGGTCGGCACCGTCAACCTTGTCACCGAATTCCTTCAGAGTCTTCTGGACCTGACCGATCGCGGCATCGGCCTGATTGCGGGCCTGAGCCAGTTCGGCGCGACGGTGATCCTCTTCCTTGTTGGCTTCGGCGTCCTGCACCATGCGTTCGATCTCGTCTTCGCTCAGACCGGAGCTAGCCTTGATCGTGATGGTGTTTTCCTTGCCGGTGGCCTTGTCCTTGGCGGCCACGTGAAGAATGCCGTTGGCGTCGATGTCGAACGTGACCTCAATCTGCGGCAGTCCGCGCGGAGACGGCGGAATGCCTTCGAGGTTGAACTCGCCGAGAAGCTTGTTCGAAGCGGCCATTTCGCGTTCGCCCTGATAGACCTTGATGGTCACGGCCGGCTGGTTGTCTTCAGCGGTCGAGAACACCTGGCTGTGCTTCGTCGGAATCGTGGTGTTGCGCTTGATCATCGGAGTCATCACGCCGCCGAGCGTTTCAATGCCGAGCGTGAGCGGGGTAACGTCGAGCAGGAGCACGTCGCGGCGTTCGCCAGTAAGAACGGAGCCCTGAATGGCGGCGCCAATGGCGACGGCTTCGTCGGGGTTGACGTCCTTGCGCGGATCCTTGCCGAAGAATTCCTTCACAACAGCCTGAACGCGCGGCATGCGGGTCTGGCCGCCGACGAGAATGACGTCGGTGATGTCGGACGTGGACGTACCGGCATCACGCAGAGCCTTGCGGACCGGCTCGATCGTGCGCTGAACGAGGTCTTCAACGAGCGCTTCGAACTTGGCACGGGTGACCGTCACATTGAGGTGCTTCGGCCCCGTGGCATCGGCAGTAATGTACGGCAGATTGATTTCGGTTTCCTGGCGGCTCGAGAGCTCGATCTTGGCCTTTTCAGCCGCATCCTTCAAACGCTGCAGAGCGAGAACGTCCTTGGAGAGGTCAACGCCCGTATCCTTGCGGAACTCGTTGATCAGATGGTCGACAAGGCGCTGGTCAAAGTCTTCACCGCCGAGGAACGTGTCGCCGTTCGTGGAAAGCACCTCAAACTGCTTGTCACCGTCGATGTTGGCAAGGTCGATGATGGAGATGTCGAACGTGCCGCCGCCAAGGTCGTACACGGCGATCTTGCGATCGCTGTTGCCGCCCTTGTCCATGCCGAAGGCAAGCGCAGCAGCGGTCGGTTCGTTGATGATGCGCTTGACTTCAAGACCGGCAATGCGGCCGGCGTCCTTCGTAGCCTGACGCTGCGAGTCGTTGAAGTAGGCCGGTACCGTAATGACGGCTTCCGTAACGGCTTCGCCGAGATAATCTTCGGCAGTCTGCTTCATCTTGCGAAGAATCTCAGCGCTGACCTGCTGCGGAGCAAGCTTCTTGCCTTGAGCCTCGACCCAAGCGTCGCCGTTGTCGGCACGCATGATCGTGAACGGCATCAGACCAAGATCCTTCTGAACTTCGGCGTCGTCGAAGCGACGGCCGATAAGGCGCTTAACGGCAAAGAGCGTATTCTTCGGATTGGTCACAGCCTGGCGCTTGGCCGGGGCGCCGACGAGCACTTCACCATTGTCCATGTAGGCGACGATGGACGGAGTCGTGCGGGCGCCTTCGCTGTTTTCGATAACCTTGATGTTCTCGCCTTCCATCACGGCAACAGCCGAGTTGGTGGTGCCAAGGTCAATACCAATGATCTTCGCCATAGTGGTTTAATCCTCTCAAATAAAACCTTTCGTCCGGAACGTCTTCTTCATGAGGCGCAGAGCCCTGCTCGCGCGGGAGCGCTCGGACAGATCTGAAACTAACGTGTCCGCAAACGGAATTGTCCAACCTGCGAACGACCTTAATCCCTATATGGGGATGCCCCCGGTTATTTCAAGTCTCGCGTCCGAAGTTTGTCAAAAATAATTACACTTGCCTCGTCTAGTATTTGAAAATCAAGGAAAAAAATCAAAAAGAGCCGATGGTTGAGCGCAAAAAAGGCGCCCCTTCCGGGACGCCTTCCATTCGCTTAAGCGGTGTCAAGCGCGAGCTTCTCACCCCTGAGCGACGCTTACCATGGCCGGACGAAGAACGCGATCGGCGATCATCCACCCGCGCTGAAAGACTTCGACCACGATGCCCGAAGCAACGCCTTCGGGCGCAGGAACCATCGCAATCGCCTGGTGCTTGTGCGGATCGAACGCTTCGCCCTTCGGGTCAACGGGCTTCATGCCCGAAACATCAAGAGCGTGCATGAACTGGCGGTAGGTAGCAAGCATGCCCTCGCGAACGGGATTTTCCTCGTCGCTCTTCGTAACCTCAAGTGCCTTTTCAAGACTGTCGACAACCGGAAGGAGGTTTTCGGCGAACTTTTCAATGCCGAACTTTCGAGCCTTTTGGACCTCTTCGGAGGAGCGGCGACGGGTGTTTTCAAGCTCCGCCATGGCCCGCACATAAAGATCATAGTGTTCCATCACCTTGGCTTCGGCGAGTTTCAGAGCCGTCTGAAGCGTCTCAACCGTCTGCTCGGGCGTCTCCGTCTGCTGAACCTCTTCATCAGCACGGACTTGCGCGCCTTCACAGGCCGGACACTCCTCGGCACACCCGTCCTGGCGGCAGACAGCCTCTTCCTTCACTTCTTGGTTCTGAGTATTTTCAGTCATATGTCACTCCGTATGAGCGTCGCCGAGACGCTGGGAAACTGGTTTGGCCCGGGAAACCGTTTCTCTGAGCCAATAGGTTGTTTCTTATATGGGGACGCCTCCGCGTTTTTCAAGTCCGCAAATCACCGGACACCTTCTCAGAGCCAGCCCGCGGCCTCGCGGCGCACGATCGTGGCATAAGCCTTCACGGCCTCGGGCGATTCGTTGAGGGCGTCAATGTAGTGAAATTCCGACTGCCCGCCGCCTCTGAAGGCGGACAGGTACTCGCGACGCAGCTCGTCGTTGATCTCCTCTATCGTCTCGAGACAATCGGCGGCGAACCCCGGGCAAACGACGTCGACACGCGTCACGCCGGCTGCGCCAAGCTCCCTGACGCTGTCGACGGTATAGGGGCGAAGCCACTCGTCCCGACCAAAACGGGACTGAAAGCAAAGACACCACTGGTCTCGTTCCAACCCAAGCCTTTGAGCGAGAAGTTCGGCTGTTCTCCGGCATTGCGCCTCATAGACGTCGCCTCGATCACTGCTCGCCTTCGGGATGCCGTGAAAGCTCATCACGAGGCGTCCGCCCATGCTCACCGGCGCCCCGTGCTTGTCCCAATAGGCACGCACATGCGTGGCCAACGCATCGATATAAGCCGGATCATCGTGATAATCGTGGATTGTGCGAACTGCGGGCACATCGACATGGGAAAGCTGATATTCGCTTATGCCGTCCAGACACGCCGCAGTCGTTTGAGAGGCGTACTGCGCGAACATGGGCATGACGAGCACGCGGTCGATACCGTCTGCCCTCATTGCGTCCAGAACGGAAGCCGTCGACGGACTTCCATAACGCATGGACCAATAGACGGGAATGCCCAGTTCGGCTTCAAGCGCTGACGCCGTCCGCTTCGTATGCACGATGAGGGGCGCCCCCTCATCGGTCCAGACGCTCTTGTAGCGCTCGGCGGATTTTTTCGGACGAGTGCGCAGGATGATGCCGTGCAGAATCGGCCACCACTTCCATCGCGGAAGCTCAACGATGCGACGATCACCGAGGAACTCGGCCAGATAGCGTCGGACGGCTTCCACGGTCGCAGCGTCGGGACTTCCAGTATTGATCAGAAGCAGCGCGGTTTTATTCGTTTTTTCCATGTAGCAACGGTGTCCGAGATTGATGTCCTTATCCGACTCATTTTGAAGCACCATTCTTAAGGAAGGCTTTTTCTAGCCATTCCCTTCATCAAGCGTACAAACGAAAGCAGCCGTCCGGAACACGCCCGGGCGGCTGCATAAATCTGCCGAAGACTTAGACTCAGGCGACTTGAGCGCGTCGCGCGCTTCGCCACATGATGATCATGGCTCCCGCCATAAGACTCATCCAGAACTTGCCGATCACCTGCCCCGCGATGAAATCAAGCGATCCGAAGGCGAGCGAAAGAAAAATCACGGAATCGATAATGGAGCCAACCAAACCCGAAAGCACGATGGCAAGCGTCAAATGGCGTTCGCGCAAAGGCGTATAGACGGCGAAGTCCGCCAACTCAGAGAAAAGAAAGGCACAGGTCGAGCCGAGAATGATCGCCGGCTCGGAGAGAATGCCCGAGAGCGCGGCGCCGGCGGCGATCGCAACAAGCGTCCACCTCTTTCCGAGCAGGCTCTGAACCGCATCGCGCAGAATGAGCGCAAGCCCGGCGAAGAGCACAGCCGATGGCGACATGATGCCGGGCCAAACGGGAATAAGGCAGGGGCCGTCGGGCGGACAGACCGTGCCGACGTTCATCACCATCCAGTTGCCGGCAGGAATGGTGAGAATAAAGAGAGTGAGACAGACGAGGCCGACGGTACGGCCGGACATGTTGAAGGGCATCTTGCAAATCTCCAGGGGCTACCGGTCGGAAAGCCGGCGCTTGCCCAAAAGAAGGAACTCATGAAGGCGGACACCCGGACAGACGGTTCAGCTGCCGGTGTCGAAGAACCGCATTATACGTTGAGGCAGGTAGTTGATGTTGCCCGGAGCCCTGCCTTGCGGGAAGCCGATGTGCCCGCCTTCCGCAGGAAAGTCCCCCGTCACGAAGGTGCTCATCTCGTCAGCCGTCGGCAGGCACCACGAGGGTAGGAACGGATCGTTCTTTGCATTCAACAGCAGAAGCGGCACGCGAACGCCGGGAAGCACTGCTTTAGCCGAACACTTCTGCCAGTATTCCATCGCAGACCGAAAGCCGTGAATCGGAGCCGTATACGTATTGTCAAAATCAAACATGGTGCGGCAAGCCTTCACATCCTCCTCGCGAATGATGTCCGGAAACTGTCTGGCTTTCATCTCCAGTTTCTGCCTAAGGGTATGAAGGAACATGTCGGCATAAAGCGTATTTACGCCCTTGCTAATGCGCTCACTCCCCGCCACGAGATCCAGCGGCGCCCCAACCGAAACGGCCGCCGCCAGAAAGCTCGCGTCCGTACCGCGGTCGCCGAGATACTTTGCGAGCTGATTGCCGCCCAGGCTCACGCCCACAGCTCTGATCTCCGCCTCCGGGAAGCGCCCGTGCACGGTTTTCAGCACCCATTCACAATCATCGCTGTCGCCTGCAAAGTATGCACGCGGCAAACGATTGATCTCGCCGCCGCAACTTCTGAAATGCGCAACGACGCCCCGCCAACCGCGATCAACGCACGCCGCCATCAGCGCCTCCGCATAATGGCTGTGGCTCGAGCCTTCCAGACCATGAAAATGAACAAGAACGGGGGCCGACGGATCGACAGGCTCGGGCACGGCCCAATCCCAGAGCATGAAGTCGCCGTCGGGCAACTCCACCTTCTCGCGCCGGTACGTCACCGTCGGCCTCGGCATGAACTTGGCCGGAATGACGGTCTGCAGATGTGGCCCCGGACACCATGACGGGGCCTTGTAATCTGGAACGGCTATGGGCATCTGAAGCTCCGATGGACAAAATCGATTTTCGACAGTCTAGCGCGTTTCGCGTCACTCGACCGAAGCGCCTTCTCTCAGAGGCTCATCGGTCTCAAACACCGTTCTCCACAGCTTGAGCACGGCCTTGCGTTCAACCTCGACCATCTCTGCAGGGACTCGCACCGGCACGCCTTCTCCTGAGTTGAGGCGAATCTCATGCTGCAGCGCACGATAGCGTCTGTAGGCCCTGACGGCGGGCGCCGAAGCATCGGAATCAACAAGGCCGAGATGCGCAGCCTTTTCCAACAGCAGGATGTTCCCGAAGTTATTGACCAACTCGGGATGCTCCGACGAGTGCGTAAGCACAAGAAGCTGCACGATGAATTCGACATCCACCATACCTCCCCGGTCATGCTTGATGTCAAAGAGAGAGGATCGGTTGAGATGTCCCTCAAGCATCTTCCTGCGCATATCAAGCACGCTCAAGCGAGCTTGAGCGCAGGTGCGCGGCATCATCAGAATTTCGCGTCTTTCATCCTCAAAACGCTTTCCTACGTCACGGTCTCCGGCCACGAAGCGGGCGCGCGTAAGTGCCTGATGCTCCCAGAACCAAGCGCCGTTGCCGTTGGCGTTTCTCTGGTAGCTGCTGAACATGTCGAAGGATGACACGATGAGACCGCTGTCGCCGTTCGGACGCAACCGCAAGTCCACATCAAAAAGCTTGCCTGAGGATGTCTGAATCGTCAGCCAGCTCATCATGCGCCGTACAAGGCGGCTATATGTAAGATCAGCCTCCTGATCCGGATCATCATAGATGAAGACGAGGTCAAGATCACTGTCATAGCCGAGCTCCTTGCCGCCCAGCTTCCCGTATCCGATCACGGCAAACTTCGGCCGCTCGCAATGTCTCTTCGTCATGCTGGCCCATGCCAGCTCGAGCACCTCCTCGAGCACTGCATCGGCAAGAGCTGAAAGATGGTCCGCCAACCGCTCTACCGTGAAGCGTCCGTCAAGGTCCGCGATCAGCAGACGAAAGACGGCCGAATGATGCGCATCGCGAAGCGCATTCATCTGCCGCTCCTGGTCTCCCTCCGCCTCCACAAGCGCACGGTGCAGCCTGTCGACCCACCCGCTCCAGTCAACGGGCGTAAAGTCGTCCATTTCGTGAATGCGGCCATCGACAAGCTCGTCGAGAATGATCGGATGGCGCACGATGTAGTCGGCCGTCCAACGGCTCGCAGCCAGCACCCGGCCGACGCGCTCCGCGGCCTTCGGATATTGCGAAAGCAGAGCCACATAGGTGGAACGACCGGCGATCGCCTCAAGAAGCTTCAGATAACGGGAGAACACTTCAACAGCGGGCACCACGCGCAGCCCGTCCTTCGGCAACCATTCCGGGCAACCCTCGGCAACAGACGGAATCAGACTCTGAAGCCGCTTTCTGGCCTCATCGGACAGGCTTCGCCCGGCACGTGCCGACGCAAGGCGCATGATGCGGGGAACCAACTCTTCAACATCCTCGCCGTAGCCGAGCGAACGAAGCTTGCACGCAAGCACCTCGCATGCGCTCGACGTGCCCGTCTCCCAGCCGGCAGGCCAGTTGGATCCATCCGCGACCGGCTCATGCACCTGAAAAACACTGTCGAAGGCAGCCGCCACATACTCACGCACGTCTTCGAGACGACTCCAAAGAGCTTCGGCCTGCATGCCCAGAAGCCCCGCCACGGCAGCAAGGCCCTCGCCCTCGCGCGGCAGACGCTGCGTCTGCTCGTCGTTGACGTACTGTATGGCATGCTCGACATTACGCAGAAAAACGTAGTACTCGGAAAGCCTATTCGCCATTTCTGCAGACAGACCTCCGTCGGCGGCAAGCGCCTTGAGCATGGCCAGAGTTTCGCGACCTCGCAGAAGCGGGTCGCGCCCGCCTCGAATGACCTGGAGCGTCTGCGTGAGAAATTCGATTTCACGGATGCCGCCGCGCCCTAGCTTGACGTTGATGCACGAGCCGCCGCGGGCGAGTTCGCGCCTCGCGGTTTCGGCGCGAATCATTTCATGCAGGCGCGTAAGAGACGAAATGGCATTGAAGTCCAGATACTTTCGAAAGACGAAAGGACGCACAAGCGACGCAACGCTCTGCTGCTGACGCTCGAAATCCTCGCGCGTCGAGAAAACGGGGGCATTGATGATGCGTCCCTTGAGCCAGGCAAAGCGCTCCCAGTCTCGCCCTTGCGTATAGAGGTACTCCTCCAGCATGTCGGTCGAACACACGATCGGTCCGGACTCGCCGTTGGGCCGAAGCCGCATGTCGACCCGAAAGACAAAGCCCGGCCCTTCGATGTCGTTCAGGGCGGGGATCACCCGTCTAGCGAGCCTTTCATAAAACTCCTGCACGGAAAGCGTGCGGCGCGCATCAGGAAATTCAGCAGTCGCCTTCGTCTCACCGTCTTCGTCATAGAGAAATATGAGGTCGATGTCCGACGAAACGTTGAGCTCTCGCCCGCCAAGTTTTCCCATCCCCACAACCATCAGGTCCTGAGGACGTCCTGACTCACCCAAAGGCACGCCGCAACGCTGTGCCAACTCTCTGGCATTGACCTCCACGGTCGCCGTGACGGCAATTTCCGCGAAATCGCTCATGAGCCTCACGACCTCGAAATAATCAATGCGTCCCGTCGCATTGCGGCCAATGATGTTTACGATGAGCCGACGCCTCATTTCCCTAAGAATCAAGCGAAGCGACTGACTGTCGTCAGCTGCCGCAAGTTCGGCTACCATGGCCTCTCGAGGAAACGTTTCCTCGATAATGTTCTCGAAATGCTCAAGGCACATCCGCTCATCCCCGCCAGGATGCATGGCCGACAACGACCGCGCGACAAACGGCGAGAGGCGGACGACGTCCTCTAGAGTCAGTAAGGGCATGAAGGACTCCGAAAGCAAAAAAGCATCTGTTGAATTCCTGCGCGAAACCGCCAAGCCATTCTAGCCAAATCGACAGGACGACACGGAATTCGACTGCATCTGTTCCTGTCGAGGTTCCGCTTCACCGCTCTAACTAACAGCGCTTCATCCTGCAGTACAATCCCTGTCGAAAGGTCTCAGACTCTGCACAGCCACCCCATGAAGACAAAGTTTTTCCGCCGCCGCTCAATCAGCTACAGAGGTCGCGGAAGGTTCGCGACGCAGCTGAGCTTCTCGCATCCGCTCGTGACGCTCGTCGTCTGGCTCTACTTCATCGCCTGCGTCCTCATCATCGCCACCCGCTTTTTCTTTATGACGCAGGCCGATCACTATCGCGACGAAATCGCCGACCTCGTCTCCAAGACCGCCGGCGTGGATGTCCGCGCCGGCGAATTTTCCGCCGGCTTCGAAAGGTTCTGGCCCGTCATCACGGTCCGCCAGCTTGAGCTCGCTCGCCCGGGAGGACCGGTTTCGCTCACATTGCCCGAGGTCAAGGCGCGTCTCGCCTGGTCCTCGATCTGGCATCTTGAACCCCGTTTCAAGCTTCTACGCATCACCCGGCCAGATCTGCGCATAACCCGCTTGGACAAACAGACCTTCGACATCGCCGGTTTTGTCCTCCGCCTGCCGGACGGGGCCAGTGAAAAGACGAACAACGACGCCTTCTCGGCCGACCACAAGATCGCAGCATGGCTCCTCGCGCAACGCAAGCTAGAACTTATCGACGGCACCATCACCTACGACGACCACTACAGCCCCGGCGCCTCAGAAGTCCGCATCGCAGATGCGAACTTCGTGTTCGAGCAGACGCTTCTCAACTGGCAAGCAGCCATCGATGGAAACGCTGCCGTCGGCGCCCGCAGCGATCAGCAAAATCAAGGCGAATACTTCAACGCCGCAGTCAGAATTGACAGACATCTCTTTACGGACACCTCTAATCCCATGACGTGGCGGGGACAGGCTTACCTTCGCCTCACGCACGCCGATGCCGCAAGGTTGCTCGCCCGTGCGGGCTTCCCGCAGTTCATGTCCTCCGGCTCGGGCAAGGCGGAAGTCTGGACCGACTTTGCAGACGGCCGCATCACGAACGCCATCGCCGACGTCGCGCTTCTCGACATTCATACACGCCTGGGCAAGAATCTGGATCCTCTGCGTCTTTCCTGGCTTGAGTCCAGAATCTTCTACAACGGTTCCTTTGGCGACCGCACCGAACAGACCTTCGGCGTCGAAAAGCTCGACTTCATGACCGCCGACCGTCGCCGTCTAAAACCCACCGACGCATCGATCACGATCAGATTCGACAGCGCCGGACAGGTTGCCGACGGAGCGATTGCGGTCACGAAACTCGACCTTGGCTCCCTCGCCTCGCTCGTTCCCGAGCTCCCGCTCAACGATGCCGTACGCTCGTTCGTAACGCTCCACCACCCCGAGGGCTATCTGGAAGACGTCAACATCCTCTTCTCCGGCGACCCTTCCGATCTCGGCAGTTGGCATCCGTCGGCCACCTTCAGGGGGCTCTCTCTCCAGGCTGCAAACGGCATTCCCGGCTTCACGGCCGTCTCCGGCATGCTCACGCCTCTCAAGAGCGGCGAAGGCTTCAGAGTATCCCTCAACAGCCCCAAGTCCACCCTTTCGTTTCCCGGCATCTTCCGCCGTCCCAACCTGGAATTCGACACGCTCAAGGTAACGGCCGACATCCTTTCGCACCCGACCCTCACCGTCCGCCTGCCAGCCTTCGAAGCCTCAAACGCAGACGCCGCTCTCAAGGGCAGCGGCAGCTGGACTGCGACGGGAGGGCCCGGCACGCTTGAACTCAATGGCACGATCAGTCGGGCAAAAGCGACCGCCGTGCCCAACTACATTCCACTCGTCGTAGGCGACGGCGTGCTCGACTGGCTTGAGGCCGCCATTCTTGACGGCAACGGCTCCAACGGAACCTTTATCGTACAGGGCCCTCTGGAACACTTTCCCTGGGACGGCAAATACAGCAGCGACGGACACTTCGCCATCGAGGCTGATGTCTCGAACGGCCGACTTGACTTTCTTCCCTCACACGTCAAAAAAAGCAACGGGCAGTGGGAAACCGGCGCAAACTGGCCGGTTCTCAACAACATCAACGCGCATCTCGCTTTCATCGGGAATGGCTTTGACATCCGTGGACGCAGCGCAACCTCGCACGACCTAAAGGCAAGCGATGTCATCGTAAGCATGAAGTCATACAGCGTCGCCGACTTGGAAATCCAAGGGCGCGCCCGGGGAGACCTAAGCCGGGTGCTGCGCTATATCAATCAGGGAAGGATGCTCAACGACATCCTTGCCTCCTCCTTCGCCCAGAGCAAGGGTAGCGGAGACGCCGACATTCGCATGAACCTACACATTCCTCTCTCAGGCGACATCTCCAAAAACCTGCGCATCAACATCGATGCGGACATCCGCAACGGCACCTTCAACTACGGCCTCAATCTGCCGACGGTGACGGGCATCAGCGGAAAGCTCAAAATTACGGAAAAGAGCGTCGAGACGCCGGCGCCCCTTCTGGGCAACAGTTCCGGCGGCAACCCTGTCAAAGTCACGGCAGCGACGAAGGACGGCATCATGACGCTAGGCATCGACGCAGAACCGACGACGGCCGAGATTGAGCGCTTCATCGGACTCCAAGCCGCCAAGCCCTTCTTCAAGATGCTTTCCGGAACCGCTCCCGTACATGTCGACGCAGAAATCGGCCTGACGCATCAGCACCTTGCCGTTACGGGCCGCACAGACCTCTCCGGCATCAGCAGCTCTTTGCCGCAGCCCTTTGAAAAGGTGTTCGGTACGAAGTGGCCGACGACCTTCAGCGTCACCCTTCCTGAGCAGGCCATGCACATCGACATCTCCAGTCCCGGACGTGTGGCCGCGGCTCTCAGATTTATGCGCGGCAAGGACGACCTGACGCTCATGCACGGCTTCGCCGGCTTCGGCAACGTTCGCATGCAGACGCCGGGCGACGGCATTGCGATCCGCATCAATACGCCGCAAGCGTCGGTCGACGAATGGGAACCCTATATCCTTCAGAACGAACTTCCCGGGAAGGCGGTCGCGAAGACCTCTTCCACTCCTGTTTCAGCCGTTGACCGCATTTCTCTCGTCGATGCCGAAATCGGCGCCGCACTCTGGGCCGGCAAAGTATTTCGAAATCTTGACGTAACGGCGCGCCGATTTGCAAAGAATGACTGGCACGTCCGAGTGGCCGGCGACGACGCCGCCGGCCAGATTGAATACAACCAAGCGACGAAGGATTCGCACGCCCGCCTCAAAGTCAACCTCACCCGATTCGCGCTTCCTGAGGACAAGGCAGAGTCCCTTGTGCCGAGCACCAGACGGGAGACGGCCGCGACCATAGCCGACTTGCCTGACATTTCGCTCGTGATCGACGACCTGAAGGTCGGAAAGCGCCATCTAGGCAAAGTGGAACTCGAAGCGAACAAGACTGTTGAGGCGGGCAACATCATCTGGCGTATCAAGGAAGCGGCCCTGCGCAATGCGGGCAGCGTCATACGTGCAAGCGGCAGCTGGGTGCGCCCCCCCGGCAAGGCGGGTGAGACCGCCCTGACAATCGACGGCAGCATTCCGGATGCCGGCAAGCTTCTCACAAGCCTCGACATTGCGCACGCCGTCAACGGCGCACCCGCCACGTTGCATGCGGACCTCAGTTGGAGCAACGCGCCGCATCAGCCGGACCTTTCAACGCTCAGGGGATCCTTCACAAGCGAAATGCAGCGCGGGGAATTCCTGCAAATCGAGCCGGGCGCCGGCCGTCTTCTGAGCCTTCTCTCCATGCAGCACCTCATGCGTCGTCTCACACTCGACTTTAGGGATGTTCTCGGCAAGGGCTTTTCGTTCGATTCCGCTCACCTTTCGGGCACTGTCCGCGACGGCGTTCTGAACATTCCGAAGGCCTCTGTTCTTGGATCTGCCGCGACGGTAATGGTGGGCGGCAGCATCAACCTCGTCAGGGAAACGCTCGACCTTGACGCCATCATTCTGCCCGCCATCAATGCGGGCGGTCCTGCGCTGGCGCTGTCAATCATCAATCCAGCAGTAGGCATCGGCACCTTTCTCACGCAGTGGGTTCTCAAGGATCAGCTCTCCAGCATGTTCCGAATGGAATATGAGATCAAGGGCACATTCGACGAACCTTCCATCGAGAAGGCTTCGGGCACAAAACTCGGTTTGGATCTTAAGTCCGAGGCCCCAGCCGAGCACATCCGGCCATATTTTCAATAGAGCTCATCCGCTACAATGTGCGGACACTCTACCCATGCTTTTGACACCATGCGCATTTCCGCCTGCCAGATGATTTCGGGCATCGATCCCGAACAAAACGTTCTCGACGCCGTCAACCTCATTTCGGCCTCCGCCGACTCCGGCGCCGACCTCGTCGTGTTGCCCGAAAACTTTGCCCTGGTGTCGGGGGATGCCGCCAATCTCGGCATCGCAGAAACTGAAGGCAACGGTCCGATTCAGGATGCAGTCCGCATGGCCGCCATGCGTTGCGGGCTATGGGTCGTTGCCGGATCGATTCCGCTCAAGGGCGAAGACGCCACGCACTTCACTCAATCCTCGCTTGTCTTCAATCCTGACGGCAACATCGCCGCACGCTACGACCGCATTCATCTCTTTCGCCTTCAAAACAAGACTGAATGCTACGATGAGCGCGTCTATATTGAGCCCGGCAGGTCTCCCGTCACCTTCAAGATGACGACCTGGGATGGCGAGTCCTTCTCCGTAGGACTCTCGCTCGGCTTCGACCTGCGCTTTCCTGAACTCTTCCGAGGTCTAGCTCAGCCGGACCTCATCGTGCTGCCGGCAACCTTCACGGAAATGACCGGCCGTGCCCACTGGGCAACGCTCCTTGCGGCTCGAGCAATCGAGAATCAATGCTTCATCGCCGCAGCGGCTCAGGGCGGCCATCATGCCTGTGGCCGCCGCACCTGGGGCCACTCCAAGATCATCGACGCTTGGGGCGGCACCGTCAGCGAACTTGCCTCCGGCACGGGCATCGTCATCGGGACCATTGAGCGAAACCAGATCGAGAACGTCCGAAGCATGCTTCCGGCGCTCGCCTCGCGTACGCTCTACTAATCACATGACAACGCATGCTTCTTCGCTTGAGCGGCTTCTGGCCGCTCAAGCACTTTTTTACGACGGCACGGGCCTCGACGACGCCTGCCTTCTCAAAGTGCTCGGGCGCATGACGCCCGCCGGGACCGACTGGGCCGACATCTATCTGCAGCAAACCGTCTCACGCTCATGGATTCTCGACGAGGGCGCCGTCAAGACCGGCGGGTTCTCGATAGACCGTGGCGCCGGTCTTCGCACCGTCATCGGCGAATCATCCACACTGGCATATACGGACGTACTTTCGCTCTCATCGCTCCTTGAGGCAGCTCAAACCGTGGCCGCCTCAGCCGCCCATGCTCCAGTAGGTTCGACAAAATCGGTGATTCCGTCCCTGCTCACTCCATCCGCCTACAGCCCGTGTTGCGGCATGGAGGATGCTGCCTCCAACATGCACACTCCGCAGGCGCTCGCCATTCTCCGCGAAGCGGACGCGCTTGCACGAGAAGCCGATCCGCGCATCACGGACGTGGTGGTCACGCTTCAATGCGAAACGGACGCCACGCTTCTTTGCCGACTCGACGGCAAGCTTTCCGGCGACGTCCGTCCCATGGTCTACCTCTCCATTTCGGTCATCGCCTCGGAGAGCGGCCGACGCGAGCGCGCCAGCGCCGGCGGCGGCGCTCGCGTCGGGCTTGAATTCTTTACGCGCGAACGCATACGCAAGTGGGCTGCCGAGGCCGCGGCTGAAGCAACACACAATCTCTGCGCCTCTCCGGCACCGGCAGGCATCATGCCCGTCGTGCTCGGACCGGGCTGGCCTGGGATATTGCTTCACGAAGCCGTAGGCCACGGTCTGGAAGGCGACTTCATCCGAAAGGGCACGTCGGCCTTCACGGGCAAGATCGGCGAACGCGTTGCCTCGCCCGGCGTCACGGTCGTGGACGACGGCACGATTGCTCTCGCGCGCGGCTCCATCGGAGTCGATGATGAAGGCACGCCTGCAGCCCGCACGACGCTTATCGAAGACGGCATTCTCACGGGCTACATGCACGACCTCACGAGCGCGCGCATTCTCGGCGTCGAACCGACGGGCAACGGACGTCGCGAAAGTTTCGCCACGCTGCCTCTGCCGCGCATGACGAACACTTTCATGTCCCGCGGGAACTGCGACCCAAGCGAAATCGTAAGGTCGGTCAAGCGCGGCATCTATGCAAGCAACTTCAGCGGCGGACAAGTCGACATCACCAACGGGAAGTTCGTCTTCGCCATGAGCCGCGCCTGGCTTATCGAGGACGGCAAACTCACGCGGCCCGTCCGAGGCGCCATGCTCTCGGGCTCTGGTCCCGAGGCCCTCAAGCACATTCCACTCGTCGGCAACGACCTTTCGCTTGACAACGGCACGGGACAATGCGGAAAAGAAGGCCAACAGGTGCCCGTAGGCGTCGGCATGCCCACGGTCCGCATTGACGCCCTGACCGTCGGCGGCACCTCCGAAAGCGCTCTCTAACGCGTTCCGGACGCGGTTTATAATGCTCAGATTCCCTCCAAACAGGAACCTATCGTGTTCAAATCGTTCAAGCTAATGACGCCCATCGTGTGGCTCACGAGGTTGCTCGTCGGCGCCTATCCCCATTGGCAGGGATGCGCGCCGTCCTCCAAGCAGCGCATATACTTCGCCAACCACACGAGCCATCTCGACACGATCGTGATCTGGGCCTCGCTGCCGCCGCAGCTTCGTCCCTTCGTTCGGCCCGTCGCCGCCAAGGACTACTGGGAAAAGGGGCTTCTGCGCCGCCGCATCGCGCTCGAAGAGCTTAATGTCGTTCTCGTCGACCGGCGTCGCACCGAACACAGCAACCCGCTAGATCCTCTGCGTCAGGCCCTGCAGGAGGGCTCTTCACTCATCATTTTCCCGGAAGGCACCCGGCGCCCGCAACCGTTGCCTAGCGACTTCAAATCCGGCATTTGGCGTCTGATGAAGGAGTTTCCGCAGGTCGAACTCATTCCCGTCTATATTGAAAACCTGCATCGCGCCATGCCCAAGGGCGTTTTGTTGCCCGTCCCCACCGTTTGCTCCATCCGCTTCGGCGCCCCTCTGGAACACTCCCCCGAAGATCTGAAGGAGGACTTCCTCGAACGCGCCCGAAACGCCATCATTTCTCTAGCACAGCCATGAGACTCGGATTCACCATTCAGGAAGCCTACGGCATCCTTCTCGTCGGTCTAGCGCTTCTCGCCGCAGCCGGCACCTTCTACGCAAACTGGGCTCTGAGCCGCAGCAGCGACCCGGAACAGCGTACCCGTCTTCTGGCAGTCAACGCTCGCGTACGAATGTCCTGGTGGCTCATCGTCGTCTTCACGATCGCATTTGCACTTGGTCAGGCCACGCTGCTCGTCTTCTTTGCCCTCATCAGCTTCTTCCTACTGAGAGAGTTCATTGCGATCACGCCCACGAAGCCTACAGATCACAATGCGCTCGTCGTCGCCTTCTACATTGCCATTCCCGTGCAGTACGCGCTCATCGGCTTCGACGTCTCTTACTTTTTGACGCTCTTCATCCCAACCTATCTCTTCCTCGCACTGCCCGTGATCATGGCCATTACGAAGGACACGGAACGGTATCTCGAGCGCGTTGCGAAGGTTCAATGGGGCATCATGCTCTGCGTCTTCTGCGTAAGTCACGCGCCCGCCATCGCCACGCTCGATCTCACACGTTACAACTCTTCAGGGCCACTCCTGCTCCTTTATTTCCTGCTCGTCGTCTTCGTGAGCGATCTTGCCTCAAGCATCGCCAGCTCGTTCTTCGGCGGTAAGACACTGAGCTTCAACGCCAACCGCACGGTCAAGGGCACGCTCATCGGCTCCTTCTGCGGCGTACTTGCAGGAGCAGCCATGTTCTGGATCACGCCGTTCCGTGCCTGGCAGGCCGTCATCATGGCCGTCATCATTGCGGCATCCTGCGTGATGGGCGACCTAGTGATCAATTCCGTTCGTCGGAGCATGGGAGCTACGCGCCTGGCGGGAGAGGGCGACATCTACATGACGCGAGGCACGCTTGCACGTCTGGCGCCGCTCACCTTCGCCGCACCGGTCTTTTACCATCTGACCATCACGTTCTTCATCCTCTACAAGGATGCGTTCTAAGAACAGACAGCCTCCATGGCAAAGCCCCCGAAGCTTGACGACTTCGGGGGCTTTTTAGATTCTGACAGGCTTACGCCTCCGGCCTCTTAGCGTCGGCGGTTGCCGTTCTGAGCACCAACGGGCGGACGGCCTTCAATGTGGCGGAAGGTGATTCGGCCCTTGGTCAGATCGTACGGCGAGAGCTCGAGGGACACCTTGTCGCCAGCGAGAATGCGGATATGATGCTTGCGCATCTTACCGTTGGTGTAGGCCACCAGTTCATGACCGTTGTCAAGTTTGACGCGATAACGGGCATCGGGCAGCACTTCAAGCACCTGACCCGACATCTCGATGAGATCTTCCTTTGCCATATTCTTCCAAGTTGATCCGCCGGGTCCTCAAAGACAAACAAGGCTGCACGTCGCGCAGCAGGCGGACACGGCGATGGGTGAAACTATCAACGGCGATCGGGTCGCCGTCACAAGTGCGTGATTGTACCACCGATTGCCCTTGGAACATCGGGTTTTACCCGCAAACTTCGCCGTTTCCCGTGATTCGTTTAAGGCTAGGACAATATACACTTGGCTAAAATACAGCCGTGAGCGGGCAAGACCTTCACCCCCCCTGCTCTTGGAACATCTTTTTCGGCGTGCGGACGCCTGCACGCCGGCCGACCCTTTTGGAGAATTGAACATGAAGACGGTGCTTGTTGTTTACGACAGCCGCTCCGGCCATACCGCTCGTATCGCCCGCCGCATTTGGGAAACGATCATTGCCGAAGGCCATCAGGCCGACATGATGCACGTGCTTGAAGCCGACCGCGAAGGCGTCGACTGGAACAAGTACGACCTCGTCATCTGCGGTGCTCCTGTTCTCTACGGCGTGTTCCGCAAGCAGTTCCTCGCTTTCGTCAATCGCTGGAAGGCCGTTCTTGATGCCAAGCCCAACAGCTTCTTCAACGTAACCGTCATTGCGCGCAACCCGGCCAAGGCCACTCCCGAAGGCAACGCCTACTGCCGCAAGTTCCTTGAGAACAACCCGTGGCATCCGAAGGATGTCAAGTGCTTTGCCGGCAAGGTCGACTACCCGAACTGGAATTGGATCGACGCCAAGCTCATCCAGATGATCATGAAGATGACCAAGGGCCCGACGGAAATGACAGCCGTCATCGACTACACCGACTGGGATGCCGTCGAAGAATACGCCCGCCACTGCCTGACGCTTGAAAACTAATACGCCTCAAGCATGTGTTCAACGCTCAAAAGCCTCCGGCAATCGGAGGCTTTTTTGCGCCTCTAGGGGTTAAGTCGTGTTTTTCGACCTTATTTTCGTGTCTTTGTGCCGCTAAACTTATGATAGATGCGCTTGTCCGTCTTTTTCTGCGACGGCGTTCTCCTGCACAGCGTTCCCGATTGGCATATCCGACCATGCGCATCCGCCCTGCCGGCCTCGAAACCGGCCACCATCGCAAGAATTCGTAGATCCCCTAGACATGACTCAAAGCTTTCCCTGGTACAAGAGCTATCCTGCCGGCGTCCCACACGAAATCGATCCGGACCGTTATCCGAGCATTCCGGCCGTCCTCGACGACATCGCAGCGCGCTACCCCGACAAGGTGGGCTACACCAACATGGACTGCGGCCTCACCTATGGCCGCACGGCTGCGCTCACCAAGGAACTCGCCGCCTACCTTCAAAGCCTCGGCCTCAAGCCCGGTGACCGCGTCGCCATCATGATGCCGAATCTTTTACAGTACGTCATCGCCATGTACGCCTGCCTGCGTGCAGGCTTTATCGTGGTCAACATCAATCCGCTGTACACCTCCCGCGAAGTCAACGGCACGTTGCGCGACTCCGAGGCGAAGGCGATCATCATCATTGAAAACTTCGCCAAAACGTTGCAGAACGCTTTGCCGGGCACGAAATGCGAGCACATCATTACGACTGCAGTGGGCGACCTCTTCCCCTTCTTCAAGCGCACGCTCGTCAACTTCGTTGTGCGCAAAATCAAGAAGATGGTCCCGGAATACTCACTTCCGAAGGCCGTCGGCTTCAACGAGGCGCTTGAAATCGGCCGCCGCCACGGCTTCACCGCCCACGAAATCCGCAACACCGACATCGCATTCCTGCAATACACGGGCGGAACGACCGGCGTCGCCAAAGGCGCCATTCTGACACATCGCAACCTTCTCGCCAACCTTCAGCAAGTGGGCTACTGGCTTGCCAGTGCCTGCAAGGAAGGCAAAGAAGTCGCCCTTACTGCTCTACCGCTCTACCACATCTTCTCCCTCACGGCGACGCTCTCCTTCACGCAGTTCGCCGCCAACATGGTGCTCATCACCAATCCGCGCGACATTGACGGACTGGCCAAGGAATGTGCCAAGTGGGACTTTTCAATCATCGTCGGCGTCAACACGCTCTTCGCTGCGCTGCTCAACAACAAGATCTTCTGCGCCCACAAATTCACGCGCCTCAAAGTTACGGCCGGCGGCGGATCTCAAGTTCAGCGCAGCATCGCCGAACGTTGGAAGAAGCAAACAGGTTGCAACATCCTCGAAGCCTACGGCTTGACGGAATGCTCGCCCGGGGTCTGCGGCAACATTCCCGACGCACCGTGGGACGGTTCGGTGGGCGTGCCCATCCCCTCAACCGAAGTGTCCATCCGCGGTGAAGGCTTCCGCGATCTCGGTTGTTGCCCGTCCCCCGACAAGATCCCAGAATATACGGGCGAAATCTGCGTGCGCGGCCCGCAAGTCATGCAGGGCTATTGGAACAAGCCTGAGGAAACGGCCGCCGTTCTGCGCGACGGCTGGCTTCGAACCGGCGACGTCGGGCACATGGACATGAACGGCAGCATCACGATTACGGACCGCAAAAAGGACATGATTCTCGTGTCAGGCTTCAATGTCTATCCGAACGAAGTCGAAAACGTCATCGCCGGCATGCCCGGCGTGTTGGAGGTGGGAGTCGTGGGCGTTCCGAGCGCCAAGTCCGGCGAAACCGTCAAGGCCGTGATCGTCCGCAAGGACCCCGCCCTCACCGCAGATGATGTCAAGAAGTACTGTCGCACCCAGCTGACTGGCTACAAGATGCCTCGCGAGATAATCTTCGTCGATTCACTGCCAAAAACCGCCGTGGGCAAGATCCTGCGTCGAGAGCTCAAAGACATCAAGTAAACGCCCTGAATGCGCACACGCAAAATGCCGGCTCCCTCACGGAAGCCGGCATTTTGATTTTCACCTCAATCCCGTACGCTCAAGGCCGGATCGGCCTTGAGCGTGACGGAAACGCCGTCAAGCTCCACGAGCTCGCCTCCGCGAAGCTTTCGGGTCTTGCGAAGCTCAACCTCTCCGTCGACACGCACTACCCCATCAGCAATCATCGCTTTGGCTTGAGCACCGGAATCGGCCGCGCCGACCGCTTTGAGAAGCGCGTCAAGCGTAATAAGCTCGCCCTTGATCTGAAATTCATGATTCATTCTTTCACTTTCCTAACCTAGGTCAAACCCGAATGCCCCACGACGGGCACCGTAGTGACAAAATCAACAGCTTACCGCCTTTCATGCGTGCAAACCCTAGCTGCCAGAAATGCGGACAAACCATTCTACGGCTTTCATCATGCTATCCGCCATCGCACTCATTCTCGCCTTTCAGGTCATCGGAGAAGTCATCAGCCGCTGGGCGGGCATTCCCGTTCCCGGGCCCGTCATCGGCATGATCCTCATGCTTCTCGCCTTTTTCGTCAAGGACGATCTGATCGACCGCATTCGCCCGACAGGCGGCGTACTCCTCTCGAATCTGTCGCTCCTCTTCGTGCCGGCCGGCGTAGGCGTCATGCGCTACAGTGACCTATTTCTTCGAGAAGGCCTGGCCATCGGCATCGTGCTGGTGCTCTCGACCCTCATCGCCATGCTCGTTACGGCCTACACGATCATTTTCGTCGAAAAGCTAGTACACAAACAAAAGGACTGATCATGCAGGACATCCTTCAGCAACTTTCGCCGATCCTCGACAACCCCGCCCTCTGGCTTGCCGTAACGCTCGTTGCCTTCATCTTCGGTCAATACCTCTACAAGCTCACGCGCTTCAATCCGCTCTTTACGCCGATCATCGTGGCCGTCGTTTGCATCATTGTCACACTGCTCGTCATGCGCGTGCCCTATGAACAGTACTTCAAGGACGCCGGCACCATTCACTTCCTGCTGGGCCCCGCAACCGTCGTTCTCGCTGTTCCGCTCTTCGAACAGCGGCAGAAACTCGCAGAACTGTGGTTGCCGCTCTCCTGCGGACTGCTCGCTGGCAGCATCGCGGCCATTGTCTCCGTCGTCATCTTCGGCTGGGCTTTCGGACTCTCGGCAGAAACCATGATCTCCATGATCCCGAAGTCCGTGACGACGCCAATCGCCATGGGCGTATCCGAAGCCATGGGCGGCCGTCCCGATCTGACGGCTTGCCTGGTCGTGATCACCGGCATCTTTGGCTCCATCGTCGGCCGCCCGCTCTTCAACTTCTGCCACATTACGTCCGACCCTGTCCGCGGCGTGACGCTGGGGTTGACTGCACACGGAATGGGTACCAGCGCGGCCTTTCAGATTTCAAACCGCGCAGGCGCCTTCGGCGGACTTGCCATGGGGCTTACCGGCATCATCACAGCCTTCCTTGCACCGCTCATCGCCGGCCCGCTCATGAAGTTGCTAGGGCTCTAAAGCAAGCGGTCATCCAGCAAAAAACGCGCGCCTTCGGAAAGAAGGACGCGCGTTTTTTACGTCTGGGCCGGTTAGAGCATTACGGTAGCCACACCGGTAATGATCACGACACCGAGAATGTTGAGCCAGAAGCCGGCCTTTACCATATCTCCGATTCTCAATCGCCCCGTTCCGAACACGATCGCGTTGGGCGGCGTGGCCACGGGCATCATGAAGGCGCAGGAAGCGGCCAGGGCGGTGGTCACCAGAAGACCGGAGGCATCAATCTTGAGCGCATCGGCGGCGGCGGAAATGAGCGGCATCATCGTAGCTGCAAGTGCGGTATTCGAGGTCACTTCGGTGGCAAAGGTCACGAGAGTCGCGACGCCTGCCATCATGGAGATCTCGCCGAGACCGCCTAGAGCCGTAGCCTGTGCGCCCACCAGCGCAGCGGCACCGGTGCTCTGCAGAGCCGCAGCCATCGTAAGACCGCCGCCGAAGAGAAGCAGCACATCCCAGGCGATCACATCCTTGGCGGAGGACCAATCAAGTGCGTGGATGCCGCGCTTGGCGTCAACCGGAATCGCGAAGAGCAGGAGACCGGCAGCCATAGCGATGGTTTCGTCCTTAAGCGCTGCGAAGGGCTTGGCACCTTCGACTTCAAAACCGCGGATGACCGGTCCGAAAACCCAAAGCACGGCTGCGAGGATGAAGACTGAGAGGACGATCTTTTCGCCGCGAGACATGGGCCCGAGCTTGCGAAGCTCATTGCGAACCCAATCCTTGCCCCCCGGAATGCCTTCCATCTTGCAGGGGAAGAGGAACTTCACGAGAAGGAAGTAGGTGGCCGGGAGTAGCAGAAGCGCCACCGGAAGACCAATCTTGAGCCAGTCAATGAAGCTGACGGTCTGGCCGTAGGTTTGTTCCATGAAGCGAACATAGATGCCGTTCGGGGGCGAGCCAATCACCGTGATCATGCCGCCGATGGAAGCCGCGTAGGCAATCGAGAGCAGGACGGCAACGCCGAAGTTGCGCTCGTCCTTGCCGATGACTTCACTCGTTTGAGTCGAGCGAACCACACCAAGAACGGCGATGGCAATGGGAACCATCATGGCGGCGGTCGCCGTATTGGATACCCAAGCGGAAAGGCCCGCAGTGGCAAGCATCAGTCCGAGCACCATCTGCTTGGGTTGAGTGCCGAAAAGACGCAGCGTCAGCAACGCGATGCGGCGGTCCAGGTGCCAGCGATGAATGCCGGCAGCCAGAAGGAAGCCGCCAAGGAACAGGAAGATCGTCCCGGAGGCATAGTTGACCATGGCGGCCTTGGCGGACGTGATCTGCAAAAGCGGATACACAACTAGCGGAATCATCGCGGTTGCCGCAATCGGAAGCGCTTCAGTAAACCACCAGATCGCCATCCACACCGTCACCCCCATGCAGGCGCGGCCCGCATAAGGAAAAGCCGTTTCAACCCCTTGGGAATTGATGTAGCTTTCAGGCAGAAGGAAGTAGGTCAGCAGCCCCAAGATCGGGCCGGCAATGAGCGCCATCAACTTGCCCCTATTGGACATGGCGCCGATTTCAATACTGGATTCGGTCATGGAAGAACCCCTCAGTTAATGTTGATCGAATCCCGCCTACCGATCTATAGAATCGTAAACGAGTTCTGTTCCGTTGATAGTAATCAAGCCGCAAAGCCTTTTCAACGTCCATTACTCAAGGGATAACCCTAACACTAATATCAATCCTTCCAAATTTCGGAATGGGATTCCGCATTATAAAAATCAAAAACCACGCGCACGGGGTTTCACCTACGTCAGACGCCGTATGCCGTTTTGGAAGGCGTAACGACGATTTTGAAAATCTATCTTTTTGTTTGATTCAGCCTGCGGGCATAGGAAAAAGCGCGCGCACGCAGTCGGCCGTACATTTATAAGCGCTGCGGCCGGCCGACTGCCCCAGTGGCAGCATGACAAGATCGCTTCGTCCGATTTCGGCTGCCCGTCTGCTAAGCGGCTCCATCAGCGCCTTCTGAGCCGGATAGCCTGCCGTCATGCACTCCCAATCCTCAAGTGCCTCCACGAGTGCATTTTTTAAAACTCGGGTAAGTCTGCCGTTGTAAACGCGGGTGAGAACGGTGTCGCAAGCCGTGCCGAACTCCGCATAATAGCGATGCGCATCGCAAGCACCTGCCTCGACAGTCGTCAGAAGCGCCGTGCCAACTGATACGCCAGCGGCCCCCATGGCGAGGAGTGCTTTTACCTGTTCAGCCGAAGCGATGCCGCCCGCGGCGACGACGGGCAAGCCGGTTGCACGAACGGCTGCCGGAACCAACGACATGAGTCCCACAAGCGCATCTTCCGGATCCTCAAAGGAAAGACGCGGACCGGCCGCCTCCGCTCCTTGAACGATAATGGCATGACAACCTGCCGCCCGAAGGACTTTCGCTTCACGAAGTGTCGTGGCCGTGCCTATGTTGACGATACCTCGCTCGGTTAGCTTCTCCTCCTCAGGCTCGCGAAAACCGCCGAAGGATGAGATGACCGCAACCGGATTCACCTCTAGCGCCGCTTCGAATTGTTTGAAAAAATCCGGACGATTTCGACCTGCGAAATCGTACCGCTCGGCATAGCTGACACCTTCGCCCCCTGGCAGATCAAGCTCCTCGAGAAGCATGGACACTGCATCGCCAAACCGCTCAAATCTTTCCCGAGCACCTGCCTGCGCCTCGACCGGAACGGCTAGATTCACGGCGAAAGGCTTCTGTGTCAGCTCTCTCACGCGCGCAGCAAATGCACGTATGCCGTCAGGCGCAAGGCAGGCGCCGGGGATGACGCCGAGACCTCCGGCTTCGCAAACGGCCGCAACCAGCTCCGGCGTAGCGATGCGATCCATGGGGGCATTGAGAAAGGGCACCTCAACACCCAGAAGTTTCGCAAAACGGGTGCACGATTCGTTCGACTGGGACATAATTGCGACGATCTCCTAATCATGATTTCACGGGGAATGTCACGATTCTATCCCGACTCCCCGCAAGCACATACCTATATATGTCTAAGAAAACCGTCGTCATCGGACTCTCAGGCGGCGTCGACTCATCGGTCAGCGCTTGGCTTCTCAAAGAACAGGGCTATAACGTCATCGGACTTTTCATGAAAAATTGGGAGGACGACGATGACAGCGAATACTGCTCCTCTCGCCAGGATTTCATCGATGCAAGCGCTGTCGCAGACGTGCTCGGCATCGATATTGAGGCCGTCAACTTTGCCAAGGAATACCGCGAACGCGTCTTTTCCGACTTTCTGCGCGAATACAGTGCTGGACGCACCCCAAATCCCGACGTCCTCTGCAACGCCGAAATCAAGTTTCGAGCCTTCCTTGATCACGCCATGGCCATGGGCGCCGATCTCATCGCTACCGGCCACTATGCACGCGTGCGGCATACGAATAACGGGGTGCAGCTATTGCGCGGCATTGATCCGAGCAAAGACCAGAGCTACTTTCTTCACCGTCTCACTCAGGAGCAGATCTCCCGCGTGATCTTCCCTGTAGGAGACATTTGCAAAACCGAAGTGCGCCGCATTGCCGACGACCTCAAGCTACCGAATGCCAGGAAAAAGGACTCCACAGGCATCTGCTTCATCGGCGAGCGTCCGTTCCGAGAATTTCTCAATCGCTATCTGCCGACTCACCCCGGTCCGATCCGCATTCCAGACGGCACGGTCGTTGGCGAGCATATGGGACTATCCTTCTACACCCTTGGCCAACGCAAGGGCATCGGCGTTGGCGGACGCCATGACTCCACAGGCGAACCGTGGTTTGTTGCCAAGAAAGATCTTTCGACCAACACGCTTTGGATCTGTCAAGGACATGATCATCCGTGGCTTCTTGCGCATGAGCTCAAGGCGGTCCATCCCAGCTGGATTTCCGGACAAGCGCCGGAACTTGATGCGCAAATCACTGTTAAAACCCGTTATCGCCAGCCAGACGATCCCTGCCGACTCGAATATGTGTCCGGGAAGAACTTCACACTCGGTTTTGACAAGCCTCAGTGGGCAGCTACACCCGGCCAAAGCGCCGTGCTCTACCAAGGTGAAATCTGCTTGGGCGGCGGCTTCATCGACATTGTCAAGCATTGATTCTCAGGCAAGAAAAAACGCGGTCCGTTCGGACCGCGTTTTTTTTGGGTTTAGCGCTTCAATCTAGATAAAGCACTCAGTTGTGTTTTTTGTCAAGCTCCTTCGACAGCAGCTTCTTCATCTTCGCCCTGCCGAAAAAATGGCCGATGACTATCACGAGCGCCGCACAGCCGACGGAGAGCGGATAGTGCATCATGAAGGCCTGTTCGGGCCAACGAGTCGTAACAAAGACGTCGGAGGCTATCATGCCGCCGGCGATCCAACCGAGAAGCCCGGCACCGAAATAAATAATGGCCGGGATTCGATCGATTAGCTTCAAAATGATCTGAGACCCGAAAACGATGAAGGGAACGGAAACCAGCAGGCCGAAGATGATGAGAAGCGTTTGATGAGCCTCGTGCGCCTGCTGGGCCGCGCCGGCAATGGCAATCACATTGTCGAAACTCATCACGAAGTCCGCAACGATGATGGTCTTGATGGCACCGAGCAACTTGCTGCTGCCTTCCACCTTGTCATGATCGCCGTCCTCCGGAAGCAGAAGCTTGGCACCGATCCAGATGAGGAGCACGCCCCCCGCCGCCTTGAGGAACGGCAGGTCCAAAAGCATCACGGCACAAGTGATCAGCACAACGCGAAGAGCGATGGCGCCGGCCGTCCCCCAAAATATGCCCTTGTTGCGCTGATGTTCGGGCAAATTGCGGCAAGCCATGGCGATCACAACGGCGTTATCGCCGCCGAGAAGAATGTCGATCATGATGATCTGTCCAACTGCAGCCCAATGCAGGTTGGCTAGCAGATCGAAGAGATATTCCAAAATAGCCTCCGTGGGGAAATCTCAGAAACAAGTGGCTGATAATTTTAACAAAAGCGACGGGAAAAAACTTGAAATCAGCTCCTCAAACACTACAAGACAAGGATTTATAGCCACCTGCCCAATCCTCGTGGATACCAATGCTAGACGATGTCATCTGGCGGCTCCACTGCCCCCTTGAGCACGCGGCAGATTACTCCCATGCCGAACCCCCTGTACATCAGAAAGCGCATCTGACGATCGCGCTCCTTCCTGTCTGAAGGCAGTTCGCCAAAACGTCTTGCCCAAAGACGATAGGCTCGAAGCTCCTCTGGCTCCTCTATTTCCTCCATCGCCGCATCAACATGCTCACCTGCCACGCCGGATTGGCGAAGCTCGCGTCGAATTCGAGCATTTCCCATGACCTTAGCTTTCGAACGGGCTCGACTTTCTGCAAAGCGGGCATCAGATAAATAACCGACAGCCTCCAGGCGATCAAGCACGCGGGCAACTTCGTCGGGATCCTCATTTTCCGAAAGAGAGCGACGAAGCTTAGCCTCCAAATCTCGCCTCGAGTACTCACGTCTGGCAAGCGCACCAACAGCTCTTGCAAAAAGGCTTGGACGTTCCTTCTTTGCTCGAATAGACCTCCTCTGAGCCTTTCTGCGCTCAAGTTCTTCCGGATCGTTGCAATAGTCCTCATCGCTCGCATAGGTGTTGCGCTGGCGTCGCGGCAGAATCTTGGGAGCAGTGCGCATGATCCCCGAAACGGCATCTACGTCTGTAACGATCTCGCCCCGACCACTCACCCTACCGCAACGTCTGATGATTGACTCTGGATTCTCTTCCGGAATAGACGACTGCACGAATGCATTGTTCGCTAACGCCGATGCTGCGTCCCTCTTCGTCGGCTTTGGTTGCGAGTCCGCCGGCACAAGACCGTCATCGCCCCAAACGAAGAGTTCTCCTTCCTCCCAGTTTCTCCCCATTTATTCACTCCCGCCGGTTTGTGAATCGAAAAAAGGGGACGGCCCCCATGTCCGGACCATCCCCCTTTTCCTGAAACAGTAAATTCGGGCTTCAGGCCAATGCCTTTAGAGATCAATGTCGGCGTCAGCAGGCGGCAGATCAGCGTCCGGCATGATCTCTCCCTCAACCTCAACAGCAGAAATGCTCTTGAGGTGAATACCCTTCATCTCACGAATCTTCTGCTCAACTTCGCCGCTGATGTCGGGATGCTGCTTGAGGAATTCACGCACATTCTCCTTGCCCTGGCCGAGACGCTGACCGTTGTAGGAGTACCATGCGCCCGACTTTTCCAACACATTGAGCTCGGTGCCGATATCGATGATTTCGCCGAAGCGGGAAATGCCCTCCCCGTAAAGGATGTCAAACTCGGCTTGCTTGAACGGAGGCGCAACCTTGTTCTTGACAACCTTGACTCGGGTTTCGTTGCCGATCACTTCGTCGCCCTTTTTAATGGCGCCTACGCGTCGGATGTCAAGTCGAACGGAACTATAGAACTTGAGTGCATTGCCGCCCGTCGTCGTTTCCGGATTGCCATAGCCGCCAATCTTCATGCGGATCTGGTTGATGAAGATCACCATGGACTTCGTCTTCGTGATCGATCCCGTCAGCTTGCGAAGAGCCTGAGACATCAAGCGTGCCTGCAGACCGGGCAACGCATCACCCATGTCGCCTTCAATTTCGCTCTTGGGCGTCAAGGCCGCCACCGAGTCTACGACAATCAAATCAACAGACCCCGAGCGCACCAGAGCATCGGTGATCTCCAGAGCCTGCTCACCGGTATCAGGCTGGGAAAGCAGCAGGTCGGAGAGCTGAACACCAAGACGCTGAGCGTACTGAACATCGAGAGCGTGTTCAGCATCAATGAAGGCACAGGTGCCGCCGATCTTTTGCATTTCGGCGATAACCTGCAGCGCGAGCGTCGTCTTGCCGGAAGATTCCGGACCGAACACTTCAATGATGCGCCCTCTGGGCAATCCCCCAACGCCCAGAGCAAGGTCCAGACCCAGGGAACCCGTGGACACCGTCTCGATATCCTCAACTTCAGCACCGTCGGCCATGCGCATGATGGCGCCCTTTCCGAACTGCTTTTCAATATTGGCAAGCGCGACGCTGAGCGCCTTCTTGCGTTCTTCCCCTTCGCAACGACCGGGGCGAGGCGGATTAGAGGACTTGGCAGCCATGACGAACTCCTGACTTAATCGAATTCAATACTAAATATCTATTTAAAACCAACGATCAATTCACATTCTCAATTACAGGATCATTTCACTATCCTTGACGCGCAAAAGATCATTCGTTTTACTTGCGTGGCGGGGATTTGAAGCTTCCCGCCGCCTCGTTCATGACTGTCATAATGCCTGAAAACAAACACTTTGCCAAGGTCTTCTTTGTTAGTGGTTACCCTAACCTTAATAACAATTAAGTTCTATTCCCTTGAACACAAAAATCGACAAGCCCACCTATTCCTCAAACAATTTTCCAGATGACCTATTGACAATCCCGAAAGGCATGTGCATAATTCGTCTCCTCAGTTAGTTGTTCACGTCGTTTGTGACTCATCTGCGGCAAACGGGTCGTTAGCTCAGTTGGTAGAGCAGCGGACTTTTAATCCGTTGGTCGTGGGTTCGAGTCCCGCACGACCCACCACAGCTAGCTGCGGACAATCTGGAATGGGAACGTAGCTCAGTTGGTAGAGCAGCGGACTCTTAATCCGTCGGTCCAGGGTTCGAATCCCTGCGTTCCCACCATTCCAAACATGTCCATAACAATCTGCTTGTGTGGGAACGTAGCTCAGTTGGTAGAGCAGCGGACTCTTAATCCGTCGGTCCAGGGTTCGAATCCCTGCGTTCCCACCAAAACTCAAGAATGATCCTGCTGACAATCGGTCCGCGGGATTTTTTTTCGCCCTCATCTCCCTCTGCGGTAATACCTCAAGCAACCGCCCTTTTCCCCTTCGTTTCCCTCCCTTCACGCCGAACAGCAGGTAAACTGTTCGAACCCTCTCTCTTGCGACGATTCCATACGCACATAGAAAAATGATCAAGCTTGACCACATAACCCAGACATACAAGACGCCTGAAGGTCGGGAGTTCAAAGCCCTCGACGACGTATCGATCGAGATCCGCCCCGGTGAAATCTTCGGCATCATCGGCCGTTCCGGCGCAGGCAAGAGCACGCTTGTGCGCTGCATCAATCTTCTCAACCGCCCGAGCGAAGGCACTGTCACGGTCGACGGCAAGAACCTCACGGAGCTCTCCGAAGACGAACTGCGAGAAAGCCGCCGCAGCATCGGCATGATCTTCCAGCACTTCAATCTGCTGAGCTCCCGAACGGTATACGACAACGTCGCGCTCCCGCTTGAGCTCATCGGCACACCCAAAGACGTTATTCGCGAAAAGGTTGAGCCCCTTCTCAAGCTCGTCGGCCTTACCGAACATGCTCATAAATACCCATCCCAGCTCTCGGGCGGGCAGAAGCAGCGCGTCGGCATTGCCCGCGCCCTGACAAATGACCCGAAAGTTCTGCTCTCCGACGAAGCCACTTCAGCCCTAGACCCGGAAACCACCGTCGCCACTCTCGCGCTTCTCAAGCGAATCAACAAGGAACTTGGCCTGACGATCGTCATGATCACCCACGAAATGCAGGTCGTTAAGCAAATCTGCGAACGCGTCGTCGTGATGAACTACGGCAAGATCGTCGAACAGGGCAACGTCGTCGACATCTTCATGTCTCCGCAGCACGAAACCACAAAGGCATTAATCGGCAACGTAATGGCTCGCGACATGCCGGCCTCCATTCTTGACCGCTTCCGCAAGGCACGCGAAAGTCACTCCAACAGAGATGCGGTCTACCTGCTGCGCCTTGCGTTCTCGGGCAGCGAAGTCACGCGTCCCGTCATTTCCGAATGTTCGCGCCGCTTCGCCATAGACTTCAACATTCTTCGCGGCACCGTCGACGACGTCCAAGGCCAGACTCTCGGATCACTCACCGTGCTCGTTGAAGCTGAAAGCACCGCGTTCATCGATGCCGTCAACTTCCTGAAGGAAAACGGCGTTGTCGTTGAGGAAATCAATGATGTCAAGTAATCTCATTCAAATGATCTGGGACTCTTTCCTGGAAACGCTCATCATGGTCGCCATCTCCGGCGGCATCGGAGCCCTTGCAGGCATTCCCCTTGGAATTCTTCTCTTCGTAACGGATCGAAAGTCCTTTCTGCCCATGCCAGGATTCAACACCATCCTCGGCACGGTCATCAATGCGCTTCGTTCGGTGCCGTTCATCATCCTTCTCGTGGCAATCATCCCGTTCACACGGCTCGTCGTCGGCTCCTCCATCGGCACGGCCGCAGCAATTGTGCCGCTGACGCTTTCTGTTGCGCCCTTCATTGCTCGCATTGTCGAAACGAGTCTTCGCGAAGTCGACAAGGGACTGGTTGAAGCAGCTCAATCGATGGGCGCCACAAACCTTCAGATCATCACGAAGGTTTTGCTTCCCGAAGCCATGCCCGGCATCGTCGCCGGCCTGACGATTTCGATCATCAGTCTGATCGGCTACTCGGCCATGGCCGGCGCTGTCGGCGGCGGCGGCCTCGGCGACCTCGGCATACGATACGGCTACCAACGCTTCATGCCTGAAGTCATGTGGACTGTCGTCCTCGTGCTGATCGTGCTGGTTCAGAGCATCCAGAGCCTCGGCGACTGGATCGTGCGGCGCATCTCTCACAAGTAAGCACCGTCCCAAGCGTGCCGTTTTAGAACGGCACGCTTTTTTTTTCAGCTCAACACAATTCAGCACATACAACCTCTGAGGTATTTTCCGTATCTGGATGCGTTGGAATCAAGGACCCTTCATTCTCCATAACTCTCCTCCCCGAGCGCGGGCATAATGCCGCCATACTCCGTTTTGGACAGTTCATACCCGCATAGGACAACCGCATGAAACGCCGCACTCTTGTCGCCGCCGCCGGCATCCTCTCCATTGCCGGCTCCATTCCGTTTTCCGTACTTGCCGCCGATAAGACCATTGTCGTCGGCGTTACAGCCGGCCCACACGCCGAAATCATGGAAGTCGTCAAGGTGGTCGCCGAAAAACAGAGACTCAAGATCCGAATCGTCGAATTCAACGACTTCGTCCAGCCCAATGCCGCGCTTGTGGCGGGCGATCTAGACATCAACTCCTTCCAGCACAAGCCCTACATGGAGCAGCAGAACGAGGACCGCGGTTACAAGCTCGTCGCCGCCGCGTCCACCATCACGTTTCCGCTCACCTACTACACCCGCAAGGGCTACAAAACTCTGACGGATCTGCCGTTGGGCGCCCGCATCGGCATCCCAAATGATCCTACGAATGGGAGCCGGGCGCTTCACATGCTCGAAGAAAAGGGACTCATCACGCTCAATCCGAAGGCGGGCATCCGAGCCACGGTTCTTGACATCACCGCCAACCCCAAGAACATCCGCATCATCGAGCTCGACTCCGCACAGTTGCCGCGTAGTCTTGATGACCTTGATGCAGCCGCCATCAATGCCAGTTACGCAGAACCGGCCGGTCTCATTCCCGCCAAGGATGGCATTGCTCGGGAACGTCCCGACGGTCCCTACGCCAACATTCTCTGTGTTCGCGCCGAAGATGCAGCCAAACCCTGGGTTGCTCAATTCGTCAAGTGCTACCACTCCCCGGAAGTGAAAGCCTTTGTTGAAAAGCGCTTCAACGGAGGCATGATCTGCGCATGGTGATGGTAAGATGCAATGAACAAACGCATTCGCGTCTTTCATAAACACTATCTATCGCCACAATGGATCAAAAAAACAACACTGAAGCACAGGCGCTTTCCGAAGCTGCCGTCAAGTTCAATTCCGTTCTGACGTTTGCCCAAGGCTTCGCGCTTGTTGCCATCGCAGTCGCCGCACTTGTCGGCATTTGTTCCTCCATCTGGAGCATGGTCGAACTGGAAAAAGCCAGTCTCGGCGACCTGCTTCTGCTCTTCCTCTACATCGAGATTCTTTCCATGGTGAAGGGCTCCGCGCTCGGCACCCGAGAAATCCCGATTCGCACACCGGTAGCGCTCGCCATCGTGGCCGTTGCCCGCTACATCGTGGTAGACGTCGAGCACATGACGCCCGCCTTCATGCTTATGACCGCTGGCGCCATTTTGGTTCTCGTCTGCGCACTTTGGGTGCTCAGTCACGTTCGCTTTCGTCACTAATTAAAGCTTCCCGCCCGTCGAACGGCAGCAAGCTTTTATGGTAGAATTCAAACCCTGTTGCGGGTGTAGCTCAATGGCAGAGCAATAGCCTCCCATGCTAAAGACGAGGGTTCGATTCCCTTCACCCGCTCCAAATTCCAAGGATCCCGCTGAGCGCAAGCTGTGCGGGATCTTTTCGTATCTACCGCCGCCCTGTGCGGCCCGCTCCTGCCTCCGCACCATGGAAAAGAACTGCGAAAAGCCCGAGTTGACGCCCGAAGAACTCGAGGCGCTCAAGAAGCGACACATCCGCTCCTTCGTCATGCGCCGCGGCCACATTTCGGCCGCACAGAAGCGCGCCCTTGACGAATCGCTTCCGCAATACCAGATCGAATACGCCCCCGAACTTCTCGACACCGACAAGGCCTTCGGCCGGCATGCACCTCTCGTATTGGAAATTGGCTGCGGGATGGGCGAGACAACCGCTGCCATCGCACAAGCGCACCCTGACGTAAATTTCCTCGGATGCGAAGTCTTCGTGGCAGGCGTCGGCGCACTTGCCAAACGACTCGACGAGATGTTGCTCACCAATGTGCGAATCATTCGCCACGATGCCGTGGAAATCGTACGCGACATGATTGCCGAAAACTCCCTCGACGGGGTGCACATCTACTTCCCCGACCCCTGGCGCAAAGCTCGTCACCACAAGCGCCGCCTCGTCGCTCAACCCTTTATCGGACTCCTCGCCTCCCGGATCCGTCCTGGCGGCTACATCCATTGCGCAACCGACTGGGAGAACTACTCCGAACAGATGCTCGAAGTACTGGAAGGGGAACCGTTGCTCGAAAATCTTCACGGCACAGGCAACTTCAGCCCGGTAATGGGCAATCCGCTCTGCGAACGCCCCCGCACAAAGTTCCAGGCCCGCGGAGAACGCCTCGGCTACGGCATCTGGGATCTCGTCTACGTCCGCAAGTAATCGAGTTTTCCCCAAAAGGAAAGCGCGCCTTCCCTCTTGGAAGACGCGCTTTTGTTTTGTCTCAAGCCCCCCTTCTCCTACCATCTAACCAGACCTGTCGCCCAAGTCAGGAGAATCACCCCGCCGAAAATGATGCGGTACCAACCGAAGCCTCTGAAATCATGTCTTGATACAAAACGGATAAGCCAGTGCACAACGACCAACGCCGAAAAGAAGGACACCATCGTCCCCACAGCCAACGCCGGCAAATTGGCAGCGGCAAGCTGTTCCCGCGCCTGCCATAGATCCCAGACCGTTGCGCCGAAGATCGTAGGGATGGCCAGAAAAAAAGAAAACTCGGTTGCCGCCTTTCGGGAAAGACCGAAGACAAGTCCTCCGATGATCGTAGCCCCCGACCGACTGGTGCCCGGAATCATGGCAAAACACTGTGCAATGCCAACCTTGAGGGCATCCTTCCAGGTCATATCGTCCATGTCCCTTACTCGAGGCTCGATGCGGAGCTTGTCATGGCGATGCTCCACATACAGGATAAGAAGGCCGCCGATGACCAGGGCCGTCGCCACGGTGAGCGGATTGAAGAGATATGTTTTGAGCAGATCCGAAACCAGCACGCCGACAACCGCGGCAGGCATGAATGCGACGAGCGTGTTAACAACGAGACGCTGTTGCACGGGGTCGGAAAAGAGGCCGCGAAGCACCTCGACAATGCGCATTCTGTAGTACCAGCAGACCGCAAAAATCGCCCCCGCCTGAATGGCAACAACAAAGGTGCCGGACGTCTCACCTCGGAACCCCACAAGCTCAGCCGCTACGATCAAGTGGCCTGTCGAACTCACCGGAAGAAATTCGGTAAGACCTTCGACAATGCCGAGAAAGGCAGCCTGTAACAGATAGAGCCAGTCAAACATGGAACGTCCCGCATCGGAGTGGTTAAAAGCGACCTTATTGTCGCAGATACTGCGCTTTTGCACCTCAACGGGATACAAGCCGTTACGGCTCCCCGTCCCTGCAGAGCCAGCGCCTCTTTGTTAAGATAGCGCCCATCATTTATCCTCATCCGGAACCCCAAAAAATGGCGAACGAAAAGCAGTTGGACAACGAGCTCGTTGAAGAGCTTCAGGAACGCATTGATGCGCTCAACAGCGAAAGCGTGATGGATGTCGGCGTATTGGACGGCTTTCTGACCGCCCACGCACTCAATCCGGAACACCCCAGCAAGCACGACGTCTACCCGTACATCTTCAGCGCGGAAGGCGACCCTGCAGCACTGCCTGAAGATGACCGCATCATTGAGTTGCTTGACATCCGCCTCAACGAAATCCAGGCCGCGCTTGCCGCCAAGGGCGGGCTTGACCCCGTCATCTTTCCGCTCGCCGATGAAAATGATGAAATCATCACGGACGAAGAAGGCATCGAAGCTCTCGAGCCCTGGGCCAGCGGCTTTTTCTTCGGCATGATGCATTGGCCAGAAGCTCTCATCGCCGACCAAGAAGTCAACGCTCTCGCAACCCCCATCATCCGCAATATCTCTCCGGACGCCTTCGAGACTCCGGAGCAAACCGCCGACTTTGTCAAGGAATACCGCAGCGGCCCTATGCCGAAGACCCTTGAAGACGCTCTCTATGACCTCGTCAAGGCCGTATTCGATCTCAAGCAGCTCATCGATCCGAATATCCCGGTCGTTCGCAACGAACCCCGCGTCGGCCGCAATGAACCCTGCCCCTGCGGCAGCGGCAAGAAATTCAAGCAGTGTTGCGGCAAAAACTGAGCCTGCAGCGAGTCCCGTGATCAAACGGACGTTGCCCAAGCGTCCGTTTCCTTTTGCTCAACTCACCAACTGCTTTGGCAGAAAGCGGGCAGGATCCAGCTTGACGGCGAGCGACCGCGGCAACGCCGGTGCATCTCCCGTCATCTCTGCCGCCACATGTCTCGCACAAGCCAGTCCCCAAGTAAGCCCTCGAGACCCGAAGCCGGCGCAAACCCATAAACCCGGCGCTCTGGGAATCGACCCGGCTTCCGGCACACCTCTAAAGACCTGCCCGTCAATGTCTGACGGCATCCATCCCCGGCCCGCGAGCGGCATGCGGTCGAGAGGCACGGCTCTCACCCCCTCGTAGAAACCGGCAGCCAGCACCTCGGGGCGAAGCCCCATGAGCTTGTCAAATGTGCACAGATTGTGCTCGTGCGCCGCCTCGGCAGACATGACCGGCACCTCGCCCGACTCATACGTAGCACCCACGGCACAAAATCCCTTTGTTCTCGCAACATATCCGTCACCTGTAAGAGCGCACCGAAGCATCGGAAGATCTGTCTCCCTAAGTAGCGAAATGCGCCCGTACAGCGGAGCAAGCCCCATCATCCTGCGAGGCATTCCAAGCACATCAGGCGTCGACAAGGCCGCGCAAACCACCGTACGCGGCGCCCTCGCAATGACCGACCCCGACATCGTCACGGCCTCCCACAAGCCGCCACGCCGCTGAAGACGCACGTGCATGTTCGAAAACACTTCCGCGCCGCTCACCTCTAAAAGCCTTCGAACGAATCGCCCGGCATGCACGAGTCCGGCCTTGGGATATAACCACCCTCCCCGCAAGAGCGTCAGTCCCGTCTTCTCCGAGGCAGCCTCCCGCGTCAGAAGAGAAGCAAAGTCTTCGGGCATATGCACCGGGCATCCTGCGGCCGCAGCCACACGCCATCTGTCATATTCCTCATCAGACGAAGCTGCATCAACGACGCCTGTTGGAATGAAAACATCCGGAAACTCCGCCAGCGTCTGCGTCATGGCTTCAAAGCCCGCACGCGTCAGTTGAAACAGCGGCGAATCCGACGCCTGCCAGTGCGGGTGTATGAGTCCTGCGTAAAGGGCTGACGCGCCGCTGCCGGGCACGGGTCCGGCATCAACAACAATAGGGATCTGTCCTCGACGCGCGAGCTCGAACGCCGTCATGGCGCCGGCAAGCCCCGCTCCCACAACAAGCACTCGTCCGGAAACATCATCTGCCATTGGCTCACGGCGCCCGGCGCGAAGGCGCCACGCGTTGCCGTCCGCTTCGAGAAAGCCCGGTATTTGTTCGAGCACCCCCGGCGTAACAAGAACCGTGCGCGGCCCCATCAGACGTCGAAGACTGTTGTTGACGTCCTCCGGCATCGAAAGAATAAGATCCGGTACCCCTGTCATCTCCCTGAGAGCGGCAGGCGTATTCTTCGCACGCATCATGACGATCCGCTTCATCCCGCCAACGAGCTCGTGAAGCCCCGGCATTGAGGCAAAGCCTATGCTATTTGGACTTGTGCCGAGCGCCTCAACAATCTCGCCAGCGGATTCCTCCGCCACCGGGATGAGCAGAGTGCATCCCTTGTACGCTTCCGACGGCAAAAGCCTCTGCCGAACAAAGTCGAGCAGAGGCTTTTTCGCAGATGTCAGCAAAACCGCGGTCATCTCACGAGAGCGGCTCTACGGCCGTGCACATTCCATCATCAATGCTTGAGCGGCTTGAAGCGCAAACGCTTGGGCTGACAAGCCTCTTCACCAAGACGACGACGCTTGTCGGCTTCGTACTCGTTGTAGTTCCCGTCAAAGAACACGACGCGAGAGTCGCCTTCAAAGGCAAGGATGTGCGTGGCGATGCGGTCGAGGAACCAACGGTCGTGAGACGTCACCAGGGCGCAACCGGCAAATTCAAGCAGGGCCTCTTCAAGTGCGCGCAACGTTTCAACGTCAAGATCGTTGGACGGTTCGTCGAGAAGAAGCACATTTCCGCCGGCAAGAAGCGTCTTGGCAAGATGCAGTCGACCTCGTTCGCCCCCCGAAAGCGAGCCGACAAGCTTCTGCTGGTCCCCACCCTTGAAGTTGAAGCGGCCGAGATAGGCACGACTCGACATCGAGAATTTGCCCACCTGAAGCACATCCTGACCGTCAGCCACGGCATCAAACGCCGTCTTGTCGTTCGGGAGCGAATCGCGCATCTGGTCAACTGCGGCGAGCTTCACCGTTGTACCAATCTTGATCTCACCGCTGTCGGGCTGCTCACGACCCGTGATCATTTTGAAAAGCGTGGACTTGCCTGCGCCGTTCGGACCGATCACGCCGACGATGGCGCCGGCCGGAATTCGGAAGGACAAGTCGTCAATAAGCAGGCGATCACCGAAGCCCTTCGAGACGTGACTGAATTCGATCACGTCGTTGCCGAGCCGTTCGGCCACGGGAATGAAAATCTCATTCGTCTCGTTGCGCTGCTGATATTCGACGCTTGAAAGCTCCTCGAAGCGGGCGATGCGAGCCTTGGACTTCGCTTGACGGCCTTTGGGATTCTGTCGAACCCATTCAAGTTCGTGCTTGATCGCCTTCATGCGGGCATCTTCCTGACGCTTTTCAAGTTCAAGACGCTTTTCCTTCTGGTCAAGCCAGGAAGAGTAATTGCCCTTCCAAGGAATGCCTTCGCCACGGTCAAGTTCGAGAATCCATTCGGCTGCATTGTCAAGGAAGTAACGATCATGCGTCACGGCAACGACAGTGCCCGGAAAGCGGTGCAGGAACTGCTCGAGCCACTCGACCGATTCTGCGTCAAGATGATTGGTCGGCTCGTCAAGCAGCAACATGTCGGGACGAGAAAGCAAGAGGCGGCAGAGCGCGACGCGGCGCTTTTCACCTCCCGAAAGGTTTCCAATCACGGCATCCCAAGGCGGAAGACGCAGGGCGTCGGCGGCGATTTCCATCTGAGTTTCGACGTTCGTGCCGGCGGCGGCAATGATGGCCTCAAGGCGGGCTTGCTCGGCCGCAAGCGCATCAAAGTCTGCATCCGGTTCGGCGTAGGCATCATAGACGGCATTGAGCTTTTCCTGGGCCTGCATCACCTCGCCCATGCCCTCTTCGACGGTCTCGCGGACGGTCTTGGCAGGATCAAGCGCAGGCTCCTGCGGCAGATAGCCGATATTGATGCCGGGCATCGGGATGGCTTCCCCTTCGATGTCCTTGTCCACCCCCGCCATGATCTTGAGGAGCGTGGACTTGCCAGCACCGTTGAGACCCAAAACGCCGATCTTGGCGCCTGGGAAGAAAGAGAGAGAAATGTCCTTAAGAATCTGACGCTTCGGCGGGACGATCTTCCCGACGCGGTTCATCGTAAAAACATACTGAGCCATGGTTTGGTGACTACTCCGGACATGACGAAGGCTGCCGGAACCCGCGGGGCACCGAGCACAACGTGCATGAGCTGATAAGAAAAAAAGGGGGCCGGCACATGCCGGACACATGAAATGTGCCGCTATCTTAACGGAAACAGCAGGGTTTGGCGATCAAAAGTCGCGGTACGTCCCGCAGTTGCCGTCACGACATCGTCTGCTATCTAATGCTTCTTGAGGCCAAAGTAGCCCCGGAAGATCCAGTATTTGCGAAGGACATTGATTCGCTCAAGCTCCCTTCGCCGCTCTTCGCCCATTGCTTCAGGCTGAAACTGCAGCCACTTTTTGAGAGCTCCCGACATATCGAAGTCCTCAAGCAAACGACGCAGAAACGCGGGCATCCATCCCGTGTAGAGCGAGGCTTGAAAATCGATGAGGCCTGGTGAGCCGTCGGGACGAATCATCACATTGCCCGTTCCGCGAACGTCGAGATGCACGACTCTGCGCGCATGCATGGCACGCAAGAGTTCTTCAAGGGCTTCCAAATAGGCGGGCGTGACGCGCACTGGTTCACGACCGATGTTCGCGCCCTCCATGAAGAGCACCGCCATTGCCGTGCGGTCAATGCGGAAAGATTCTTGGGAGACGCCCTCAACTCCTCGGAGACGACCAAGAATCGAAAGCTCGCGCTTCAGGAGAAAGGGCGCTATGAAGGTGCGAACCCACCAAGGACGGGAAGAAAAGTCCTTCACGGTCCAAGAGCGGCCTCCAATCTCAACGCGCGTGACGACGGCGTTGGCCACGCGGCCGTCGCGCAAGAGCTTCGTCGGCGCTCGCGCCAGTTCTTCACGGGTAAAAGGCTTGGTCTCAATCATTCAGTTCTCGAAGGAATGCCGCCTGATGCCGGCATTCCTTCCTCTTCATCAGGGCATGGCAATGCCGCTGCCGGCGGCAGGAGGAGCCTGGAAGCCAGGCATGCCCGGAGTGACGATCTGGCTGGCGGCCTCGCGGCGCATGGCCTGCAGTTTTTCAATCGTGTCTCGAACGCCCTGCTTGGCTGCCTCACCATAGCCGGCGACGGCCTCTGCAAGCGTTTCAGCCTTGATTTCGAAGGAGATCGGCAACGGCCCCATCTGAGTCATGATCTGCGTGTCTCCGAGAAAAAGAAGCGGACGGTTCATGTCGCGCTCGCCCGAATCGAGAATCGGCGTCAAGACGTGAATCGTGCCGACCTTGCGGTCCGTCACAACCTCTTCGCGATAGAGGTTGGCCACATCCATCTGAGTATTCATGGCATCAATGCTGTCCTGTGCGGGCATAAGTCTCTCCGAATGGCCGTCGGACAAGCACCGGCGGCATCATGTTCCAATCAATAGGGTGCCGGGGCAAGCCGGCGGCACTGCGTCGCAATTGTACAGAAGTTGTTCCGAACGAATCGCGGAGCAGTTCGTCAGGCGCCGTCGAATCAACGGTAGACCATGACGGGAATCTGGGAGTGCGTGAGCACTTTTTGAGTTTCGGAGCCGAGCAGAACGGCAGCAAAGCCCTGACGACCATGGCTGGCCATGAAAACGACATCGCAGTCGTGCTTCTTGGACTGTTCGATGATCGCCTCGGCAGGGGAAAAGCTCTTCACCATCAACGTCGAAGAATGCACGCCAAGTTCATCGCAACGGCGCTTGGCGTCGGCAAGACGATCCTCAGCCTCAGCCGTCACACGTTCGTCGTACTGCTCAATCGACTCCGGACGATATTCGGAAAGATTTGTGTAGGAGTACGGTTCGACGACCGTAATGATGACGAGTGAAGCGCCGAGAGACTTGGCAAAGCGGGCTGCGCCCTCCACGGCTTTTTCCGACATCGGCGTACCGTCGGTCGGAACCAGAATGCGCTTGTACATGATGGGGAGTTCCTTTTTACTCTGTTTTTTCCATGGCGCCGCCCCGCACGAAGCGACGCATATTTTTTCATTTTAGGCGCATTCAGCCGGCCGTGTTTTGAGTGCCCGCAATATCGTTGATCACGATGCCCGCGAGCCTCAGCCCCGCCGTCCCGGTCACGGAAACGAACGAACCGAAGCCGATTCGACTGCCGGGCTGCGCTCCAATCGCCTCGAGACTGTCGGCTCCGGGCTGTCTGAGCGGTTCCGTGCTGTAGACCGCCGGAATGCCGAATGGCACGGAGCGGCCGTTGGCCGAACCGGCCGGAAAGCCGTAATCCTTTCGAAGGATGGTGCGCAGCTTTCCTAGAAGCGGATCGCCCTTAACCCGCGCCAGATCTGCCGCTTCAATGCGCGAAGCATCTAAGCGTGCGCCAGCTCCCCCTGCGCAGACAGTCTTCACGCCCATGCCCTGCGCAGCAGCATGCAGCGCAGCCTTCCCCTTTAGGTCGTCAATGCAGTCAATGAGCCAGTCGCAATCAGGCGGAATGACATCCGCCGCATTTTCAGGCGTCACGAACACAACCTTAACCTCAATGCGACAGTCCGGATTGATGAGCAGGCATCGCTCACGAAGCACCTCGGCCTTGGCTCGCCCGTATGCTCCGTCAAAAGCCGGAAGCTGCCTGTTCGTATTGGAAAGCGCCACGTCATCACCGTCAATGAGTGTGATGCGCCCCACGGATGTGCGCACGAGCGCCTCCACAGCCCAACTACCAACACCGCCCAGACCCACCACGGCCACATGCGCACCGGCTAGCCTCCTCGCAGCCTCTTCACCGAAAAGACGGGCCACCCCTCCGAATCGTCTTGGATCAGTTGTCACGCTCATATCGATTCCCTTATTTGTCCGAACAATTAATTATCCATCACTTCAACGAAGATTTTCAAAATCCCGTATTTCAATTTTTATTGCGTTAACGCAATAAAGCGCTGATGTGCAGATCACACTTTTGATGCCGATGCCATCTTTTCAGAGTACATTATTCACAAGGACGGCAGTTCTTGGCCCACGCGAGTGTAATGCACGTCAACGGCGAAGAACAACGTGACCGCCGTCCCACAGAGATCACCAGGAGGTTATATGCGCATTCTCGTTCCCGTTGACGGTAGTGAAAACAGCATGCACGCCGTGGAATTCATCGCCAGCCGCACCACGCTTCTCGGGAGCAATCCGGAAATCGAAGTTCTGAACATTCAGCTTCCTCTTCCCGCACGCGCCTGCCGACTCGTAGGCCAGGACTCCTTGACCCGCTACTACGAAGACGAAGCCGCCAAGGTCTTTGAACCTGTTCGCGCCGAGCTCAACAAGGTCGGTTTCCAGGCGAGCGAAGCCTTCCTCGTCGGCGAAGCTTCCGACAGCATCGCAGCCGAAGCTGAGAAATTCGGCGCTGATCTGATCGTCATGGGTTCCCGCGGCCAGACTGCTCTTCGCGGCCTCTTCTTCGGCTCCGTTTCAAACGGTGTTCTTGCCAAGTCCAAGTGTCCGGTTTTGATGCTTCGCGACAAAGCAGCGCCGCAGTCCGACGCCCTCAAGGTCGGCATCGCCGTTGACGGCTCCAAATACGGTCGCGCTGCCGTCCGCTATGCGCTCAAGCACATCTCGCTCTTCGGAACGGGCGCTCAGTTCTACCTCATCAACGTGGTGAGCGACTATGCCGGTGCCGTCATGCCCGACATGGCCGGCATGGCCCTTCCCGCACTCTCCGAAGAGGAAGTGCTTGAACTCCAGAAGGACGAATTCAACGAAGCCGTCGAGCCTCTTCGTCCGCTCTTTGCCAAGGCTGCTGTTGCAACCAAGGAAATTTGCCTTGTGGGCAATGCCGGCGATGAAATCGCCGCCTTCGCGAAAAAGAAAAAACTTGACCTCGTGGTCATGGGCTCTCACGGCTACGGTCGCTTCAAGGCAGCCGTCATGGGATCGACCGCCACCCGAATCGCCGCGACCGGCGACGTTCCGCTCCTGATCATTCGTCAAGCCTGACGGCCTGATGCGGGGCGGCCTCCTCATGAGTTCGCCCCCTGTTTGAAAAGCCGGCTTTCAGCCGGCTTTTTGCATTCCCCAACCACCCGCTGAAGCGCCTGAGCCGCAGGTACAGCCATAAGACAGCCCCTAGGCTCCCAAACAAGCGGGATGTCGTAGAATAGTCCTCATATTCCGCCGGGCCGGCTTTTCGCAGCCCGGCGCCTCCTCTCAGCGACCCTGACAAATCTGAAAATGATCACTATCAAAAAAAACAAGTTGGGATCCGACACCCCGGCAAACGCAGACAGGGGCTCCAAAAACACGCAAGCCTCCTCCCGGCGAAAATCCAAACCCGTAGCCTCGCCCGCCGATCCGACGCTGGGCAAGAAGGGCCGCCGACACGCAAAGGAACCTTCTGTCCAAGTACCTGAAAATGATTCCGCCAAACCCGCGGAAAGTGTAACGCCCAACCGCATCCGAGTGCTGATTGCCGCAGGAAGCAAGACTGATGCACGCATTCTGAGCGCCATGCTTTCCGACCGCATCGAGTTCATGGTCATCGGCACCGCCACGACCTTCAACGAACTCGATGCCACGTTGCATCTTCGAACCGATGTCGACGTGCTCGTCACCGACGTCGAACTCGGAGGCGCCACGGTTTTTTCAATCATCGAAAAGGCTGTCGCACTCCGTCCCAGCCTCAACGTACTCTGCTACACCAACCACAGCGAACCCAACTTCATCATAAATGCCGTTCGTTCGGGCGCGCTCGGCTACGTGCTTCGCAATTCAAACGAAAGCCTCGACAACTGCGTGCGCCTCATCAACGGCGGCGGCTCTCCGATGTCTCCCGCCGTTACGCGGCACGTTCTGCGCGCCATGCAGATGAAAAAGAACGCAGAACCCCGGGCATCCACCACAAACGAAATACCCGACATATCCACCCGCGAACGAGAAATTCTTGAACTGTTGGCCAAGGGGATTCCGTTTGCCGAAATCGGCACGATTCTCATGATTTCTCCGCACACCGTAACGGCACACATAAAGAAGATATACCGCAAGCTGCAGGTTCACTCCAGAGGCGAGGCCGTCTATGAAGCCCGAGCTCTCAATCTGATCAGCGATACCTGATACGCATTCCGATTGCCAAAAAGATTGCCAAAAAAAAGAGGGCCGAAACGCATCCCGCGCCTCGCCCCTCTCATTTTCCCTCAGCGCAGCATTACTGCTTTTCAAACGTCCATCGGCCCGACTTGCCACCATCCTTTTCAAGAAGACGGATGTCAGTCATCACCATGCCGCGATCAACAGCCTTGCACATGTCATAGATCGTGAGAAGACCAACCTGCACAGCCGTCAACGCCTCCATTTCAACCCCTGTCTTGCCGTAACACTCGCAACGCGCCCGGCACGTCACGGCATGTTCCGCCTCATCAAGTTCAAAGTCGACTGCAACGCGGGTGAGCCCAATCGGATGGCAAAGCGGCACGAGATCCGACGTTCGCTTGCTCGCCATGATGGCTGCCACGCGTGCAATGCCGATGACGTCGCCCTTCTTTGCCGTGCCGCCCGCCACGAGTTCGAAGGTGGAGGGTTGCATGATGATGCGGCCGGAAGCCATTGCAATTCGGTGCGTTTCGGACTTCTCGCCGACGTTGACCATATGGGCCTGACCGGCCTCGTCAAAGTGTGTCAGTTCGCTCATTTTCGTTACCTTTGATCTTGTAAGCCGCCCGACAGCAGGGCTTCGGACGCATCTGCCCATTATGATAGCTGTCGGGGCTTCTCGTTTGCCTGCACAATGCGGAATGCCGTAATTCGCGAGCCGCGCTGTCTGCCCATGGGGGGGCCACGCGAACTTCGCCTACCGCAATCCCAAAAAAACGCCTGCTTCTCTTGCCGAGAAGGACTTGTTTAACCATTACGAAAGGAGGACGGCGCGTTCTTCCCTGCAAGACAGAGTTTTTGGCGCCGCATTTCTATGAACTTCAAAGCTTGGGTTCTTCTCCTCTCGGCCATGACGACGGTCTCCCTGCCCGGCACCGCCTTCTCAGCCAGCCCGACGCCGCTCGATCTCAATCTGCCGAATCTCGGCACCGTTGCCGGCGCCGAACTCTCACCCACTGACGAATATGCTCTGGGAGCGCAAATCATGCGGCAGGTTCGAGCGGACCCCACCTACATGACGGATCCGGAAACGAGCGAGTACCTCAACCGCCTCGGCTATCAGCTCGTCAGCAACGCCAACACGTATACCTACCAGTTTTTCTTTTTTCCAATTCGAGACGCAACGCTCAACGCCTTTGCACTGCCCGGCGGATACATCGCCGTACACACGGGCACCATCATCAATGCTCAAAACGAAAGCGAGCTCGCAGGGGTAATGGGGCACGAAATCGGCCACGTCTCCCAGCGCCACATCGCCCGCATGATTGAGGCACAGAAGAGCAATCTGGCCCTCACGATCGGTTCCGTACTTCTCGCCATTCTTGCCGCCCGCGCCGGCGGTAATTCCGGCGGGCACGCCGCAGCGGCCGTGGCCATGGGCTCTCAGGCTGCCATGATTCAATCTCAGCTCAATTATTCCAGAGGTGCAGAACGAGAAGCAGACCGCGTCGGCCTGCAGACTCTCTACAACGCCGGGTTTGATCCCAAAGGCATGGAAAGCTTCTTTGAACGTCTTCATTCAAGCAATCGCTTTTACGAGTCTGCAGCGCCCGCCTATCTGTCCACCCATCCGCTCACCGTCGAGAGAATGGCCGACATGGAAAACCGCACTCGAAGCATGCCGCCGCGCATTCATCGCGACAGTCTCGACTTCAAGTTGATTCAAGTCCGGCTCGAAGTGTTGCAGGAAACGCGTCACGACGGTTGGTACAAGATCCAAAAAGAATTTCAGCGTCGCCTCAAGACCGCGACGGGCATCAATGCAGCCGTGATCCACTACGGTCTCTCCGTTGCGGCCCAGATGCTGCACAACCCAGATGAAGCGCTCACCGAAGCCAGGCTCGCCATGAAGGCCGGTACAAGCGCCATACTCGTTCGGAACCTCACGCGCACCGAATATGACGCCGCCCGCAGCGTCCGTGACAAAAGAAAGGCCGTTGAAGACGCACGCCTAGCCGTCGAACGCTTTCCACTGTCAACGATGATTGCTGAAAACTACGTCGACTTGCTGTACAGCCAGAATGAGCACCAGAAGCTCATCAGCTTTCTTCGCAGCAACACCGCAATCAGCCAGCAAAACTCCAATTACCATGCACTCCTCGCCCGCTCTTATGAAAAGCTCGGTCAAAAGAGCCTGCAGTACCTGCATACGGGCGAAATGTACTCACTCATGGGCTCAACCGAGGCAGCCGTCTACCAACTGACGCTCGGGCAGAAGGCGTCTGACGGTGACTTCTACACCATGAGCCAGCTTGACGCACGACTTCGCGAACTGCGCGAGCAGCTTCTCATCGAGAAGGAGCGCGCCAAGCGTTAAGCCTTGCCGGGGCCCGCATCCGTGCGGCAAAGCGTGCGACAATACCGCAACCGCCTTTCCTAACGGGAAGGCATCTCTATTTTTCCCATTCGAAACAGAACCATGGCTATTGAAGACTATATGACTGTTGCCGAGCCCACCGATGAGCTCATTGAAACCGATGCCGTTGTTGTAGGCGCCGGTCCCGTCGGCCTTTTTCAGGTGTTCGAGCTCGGCCTGCTCGAAATCAAGTGCCACGTCATCGACTCGCTTCGCAATGTCGGCGGCCAGTGCATGGAACTCTACCCGACGAAGCCCATCTACGACATTCCCGCCGTCCCCGTCTGCTCTTCCTATGAGCTGACGGAAAACCTTCTCAAGCAGAACCATCATTTCGGTCCAATCTTTCACCTCGGCCAGGAAGTCACCCGCGTTGAAAAGCAGGAGGATGGACGCTTCTACGTTGAAACAAGCATCGGCACCCGCTTCATGACCAAGGTCGTGATCATCGCTGCCGGCGTCGGTTCCTTCCAGCCGAGACCGCTTCGCGTCAAAGGCATCGAAAAGTTTGAAGGTACGCAGCTGCACTACAGTTGCAAGGATCCTTCCGTCTTTGACGGCAAGAACGTTGTCATCTGCGGCGGCGGCGACTCCGCGCTTGACTGGACGCTCAATCTCGTCGGCCGAGCTGAAAGCGTCGTGCTCATTCATCGCCGTGACGGCTTCCGCGCTCAGGCCGCTTCCGTTGCCAAGATGAAGGAGTTGTGCGAAAACTGGGAAATGCAGTTCGAAGTGGGGCAGATCACGGGATTCAACGAAGCCGACGGAAAGCTTGCCGAAGTGCTCGTTGCCGGAGCCGACGGCGTCACGCGACGCATCCCGCTCGACCATCTTCTCGTGTTCTTCGGCCTTCAGCCCAAGCTCGGTCCCATTGAAAACTGGGGTCTCGAACTTGACCGCAAGCAGATCGTCGTCGACACCGCCCGATTCGAAACGAACATTCCGGGCATTTTTGCCGTAGGCGACATCAACACCTACCCGGGCAAGAAGAAGCTCATTCTTTCCGGCTTCCATGAATGCGCCCTTGCCGCCTTCGCCGCCTGCGACTACGTCTTCCCGGAAAAGCGCGTGTTCCTGCAGTACACGACCACGTCTCCCAAGCTCCATAAAGTGCTCGGCGTTGAAACGCCGAACTTCGACGAAGACTGATTGCACTGAAACGCCCAAAAACAGCGGGGACGGCCTCATGGCCGCCCCCGCTGTTTTCAAGGGCCTGCGATTCGACGCAGGCTCTCAGCGCCTTCTTCTTGTCACATCAGTCGTTGACGACTCTGACGCCCGGCATCTTGGCCGTATAGTCTTTCGTAATGCGGGCCAGAGCACCGGCTACCTTCATGGCCATCTCGCGATACATCAGGGCTTCTCGGCCTTCCGGGTCAGCAGCGACCGTCGGCAACCCGCTGTCGGCCTGTTCACGAATCTTGGCCGAAAGCGGCAGTTCGCCAAGCAGAGGCACGCCGTACTGTTCGCTCATGCGTCGTGCGCCGCCTTCGCCGAAAATATGCTCGACTTCGCCGCAATGCGGGCAGATGAAGACAGACATGTTCTCAATGATGCCGAGAATGGGGACGTTCACCTTTTGGAACATGCGAAGCCCCTTCTTGGCGTCAATGAGCGCTATGTCCTGCGGCGTCGTCACAACCACGGCCCCCGTGAGCGGCACCTGCTGCGAAAGCGTGAGTTGAATGTCGCCCGTTCCCGGAGGCATGTCGACGATCAAGTAGTCCAGATCGTGCCAGTTGGTCTGCGTGATGAGCTGCTGCAGGGCGCCTGCCGCCATCGGACCGCGCCAGATCATCGGATCGTCCTCTTCGATCATGAAGCCAATCGAGTTGATCTGCAGACCGAGTGACTCCATCGGCTCCATCGTCTTGCCGTCGGCGCTCACCGGCTGGCCTGAAGCACCGAGCATTTTGGGCTGGGACGGCCCATAGATGTCAGCGTCGAGGACGCCAACGCGAGCGCCTTCATGCGCAAGAGCGAGCGCAAGGTTTGCGGAGACCGTAGACTTGCCCACGCCGCCTTTGCCCGAGCTGACAGCGATGATGTTCTTCACGCCGGGCATGACGCGCAACGTGCCCTGAACCTTGTGAGCGATGATGTTTTGCGTAACACTCACTTCGACGGAGGCCGCCCCCGCTGCGCGAACGGCCTCGCCCACGGCCTTGCCGACGCCTTCGACACGATGCTTGGCCGGGTAGCCGAGCTCGATGAAGACCTTGACGTTGCCGTTTTCATCCGTTTCGGCGCTCTTGAACATCTTGCCGGACACGTAGTCGGTGCCGGTGACTGGGT
>ERZ1026870.53-NODE-53-length-65136-cov-98.469476_pt1 | contig 65136 bp, 52 predicted proteins | sample MGYA00380165_ERZ1026870 | MGnify/ENA primary metagenome ERZ1026870 (study PRJEB33269, sample SAMEA4719801) | human gut metagenome | biome: human-associated habitat; feature: organic feature; material: feces | place: Cameroon | collected 2013-10 ...
TCAGACAAAACGGGAGTCAAAATGAAAACGGTTTCGTATTGATTCATACTACTTTGTAAATGATTAAATATTAATATTAAAATTCTCTTGCAAAACGACGAAATGTGTGCGAAAACACCTCTATTTCACGAATTGCGGTGCAAAATTACAACTTTTTTTTGAATTAACCAAATATTTTTTGTACTTTTGCAGGAAATATTTGAAAATAGTAGGAATTATGAACAAAAAATTGAAAGATTCGCTCCGCGTCATCCCTTCCATGGGCATGACGTTCATTGTGCTGGGCGTTTTGCTGCTTGCTGCCAGCTTCGCCTTTTCCATGAAGAGCAACATCATGCTCTTCGCCGGATTATTCTTCGTTCTTGCCGGTGTGGCAGGATTCGTGTATTCATTGAAAAAGGGATAAGTCGGCTGCCGACTTATCCCTTTTCTTCTTACACCTTATATAATATAGGCATTATTCTGCATCTGGCACGATGAGCTTATAGCCCTTGCCATGGATGTTGATGATCTCTATCTGTGGGTCTTCCTTCAGATGCTTGCGCAGCTTGGTGATATACACATCCATTGAGCGGGCATTGAAGTAGTTATCGTCTATCCAGATGGTCTTCAGGGCGAAATCACGCTGAAGAATCTCGTTGGCATGAGCGCAGAGAAGAGCGAGAAGCTCATTCTCCTTGGTTGTCAACTTGGTCTGCTCGCCATTGATGGTAAGCAGCTGCTTCTGTGTATCGAAGGTGAACTTACCGATGTGATACATGGTTGACTCCTTAGACTTCTTGCCGCGTACACGGCGAAGGATAGCCTCTACACGGAACACCAGCTCCTCCATAGAGAATGGCTTGGTGATATAATCATCTGCACCAATCTTGAAACCCTCGAGGATGTCTTCCTTCAGAGTCTTGGCTGTGAGGAATACGATTGGCATATCTACATTCTGCTGGCGGATTTCCTGTGCCAAAGTGAAACCATCCTTCTTTGGCATCATTACGTCGAGCACGGCAATATCAAACTTATTCTTGGAAAACTCCTTGAAACCTGCCTCACCGTCAGGGCACAATGTTGTATCAAAACCCTTGGTCAACAAATACTCACGGAGCAACATACCCAAGTTTTCATCATCCTCGCAAAGCAGGATCTTTACTGTCTCTTCCATATCTTAATCTATTTAATTTGTTAATATTCTTTTTATTATTGTTGAATTTTTAAATATCGAATGCTGATTTGGCATGAATTAATCATGAATTAATCATGAATCACAGGCAGCTTGATGGTAAAGGTGGTGCCCTTGCCCAACTCGCTTTCTACCTTGATTTCGCCATCATGCAAATCCACTACCTTCTTAACGTAGGCAAGACCGAGGCCGAAGCCCTTCACGTCATGCACATTGCCGGTATGAACGCGATAGAACTTGTCGAATATCTTCTTCAGGTTCTCCTTCTTCATTCCCATGCCCGTATCGTTGATGGACAGATAGAGATGATGTTCATCATTCCATGTCTTCATCGTGATGAACAGAGGCTCATCCGGCTTGCGATACTTCACGGCATTGTCCATCAGATTGAAGATTACATTCTGGAAATGCACCTCGTCGACGAAGAGGGTGGAATCTATCGCCTCGATATCCACATAAATCTTGCCGCCCGTATGCTCCACACGGAGTGAGAACGAATGGGCTGCATTCTCTACGATTTCGTTGAGGTCGAGTTCCTTCTTCTTGAACACCGCCTTCTTGCGGTCGAACATACTCATCTGCAGCACCTTCTCTACCAGAAAGCGGAGTCGCTTCGACTCGTCGTCAATGACGCCACCCAGATGTTTCTGCATCTGCTCGCTCTTGGAGACAGACGGGTCGTTGAGCATCTGTGCAGCCAGACTGATGCTGGCGATAGGCGTCTTCAGCTCGTGGGTCATGTTGTTGATGAAATCGTTCTTGATTTCCGTGTACCTCTTCTGACGGAAGATGACCACGATGGTGAAGATGAAGGTGATGAGCAGCACCAGCGTGAAGATGATGCTAGGAATCATGAAGCGCACACTGGAGAAAATGTAGCTGTTCATATCAGGGAAGTGAACCTTCACGACACCCATCTTCGACTGCGGGTCGTTTCTGAAGAGCACCTGCGAATAGCTGTACTCCTCGCCCTCGTCGCTAAAGTCTGGGCAGCGGTACACCTCTCGTCCATCCTGCGTTGTCACCGTGAAGTGATAAGGGATGTTGATGCCGTTGTTCATCATCTCTGCCTTGAGGTCCTGATCAAGCTGTTTGAAGTTGATTCGCTCCTTCAGAGGCTTGTCGGATGCCGAGTAGAGGATGGAATACACCACCTCGTCGAGCAAAGCTTTCTGATACACATAGCGGTTCTTCACTATCTCCTGCAGCGATTTCTGCGTTTCGCTGAGCGAATTCCTGTCGCTTCTGAGAATCATCGCCTTCGGCTTGTTGGCAGGATTGGTGGCGATGGTCTTCAGCTCAAAGGATGAATACACCGTGCCGTCCTTGCCCACCACAGAATACTGATGAGAATGCTGTACGGTTCCATCTGCCGGCTGGCCGCTCCGTGTTCCCACCGAATCTTTCCTGTTGGCCTTGCGCTCCGCCTCATTGACGTCTTTTTCAAGATAGCGCAGGGTCTCATTCAGCTCCAAGTTTCTTGAAGCCTGATATAGGGCTCTGTTGACGGACTCGTCAAACTGTTCCTTCTTCATGTTAACCATCTCCTGGATGTAACTGAGCTGCAGGAATAGCAGCGCGAGGAACGAAAAGCCCATGATAATGGCTATGGTCCAAATCGTTTTCTTCTTCATGGGCGCAAAGATAAGAAAAATCTTAATTGATTAACACAAAATAGTTAATTATTTATTTGACATTAATTGTTTTTAACTAAAAGCAACATTAGTAGCTCCGTATTTAGAATTTGAATTTCAGAAAAACAAGTAAGGGAGCGTACATATCACATGCACGCCCCCTCTATTGGTCATATCAACATAAAATTTTAATTTATATAAGAGAGATAATTCTTCTATTCTGCTTCCTTAGCCAGCTCGGCCTCATGGTCGGCAATCAGCTTGCTCTGAATGTCGGAAGGAACCAACTCGTAGCTGGCAAACTTGGTAGTGAACGAAGCTCTACCACCCGTGAGTGAACTCAGAGAGATGGAATAGTTGGCAAGCTCCTTCAGAGGAATCTTGGCACTGAGCTTCTGGTAACCAGCCTCAGAATCCATACCCATGATGAGGGCACGGCGTCCCTGAAGGTCGCTCATCACATCACCCATATAGTCGGCAGGTACATAAACCTCCAAATCGTAGATAGGCTCCAGAATCTTAGGACCTGCCTGCTTGAAGGCGTCGCTGAAGGCACGGCGGGCAGCCAGCATGAACGACAACTCGTTGCTGTCTACCGGATGCATCTTGCCATCATATACGATGACGCGAACGTCGCGGGCATAAGAACCTGTAAGAGGTCCGTGCTCCATACAATCCATGATACCCTTCAGGATGGCAGGCATGAAGCGTGCATCGATGGCACCACCTACCACTGAGTTGAGGAATACCAGCTTGCCACCCCACTCCAGTGAAACTTCCTCGCGGCTCTTGATGTTCATCTTGAACTCCTGGCCGTTGAAGGTGAATGATGTAGGGTCTGGCATACCCTCTGCGTACGGCTCAACGATGAGGTGAACCTCACCAAACTGACCTGCACCACCACTCTGCTTCTTATGACGGTAGTCGGCACGAGCCTTCTTTGTAATAGTCTCACGATATGGGATGCGAGGCTCCTCGAAGGTAACATTGAGCTTCTCGTTGTTCTCAAGGCGCCACTTCAAGGTGCGGAGATGGAACTCACCCTGTCCGCGCACGATAACCTGGCGCAGCTCCTTGCTCTGGTCAACCACCCATGTTGGGTCTTCCTGGCGCATCTTGATGAGGGCAGCCATCAGTTTCTCAGTATCCTGAGCATTGGCAGCCTTGATGGCACGGGAATACTTAGGGTTAGGATACTTGATGAAATCGAAGCGCCACTCGGCACCCTTTCCGTTCAGGGTATTACCCGTCTTCACGTCCTTCATCTTCACGGTACAACCGATGTCACCGGCATTCAACTGATCCACAGGCACACGGTTGGCACCAGCGCAGGCATAAATCTGTCCGATGCGCTCCTTAGAACCACGGTCGGCATTGGCCAGGTCGTCGCCGCTCTTGATAGAACCGCTCATCACCTTGAAGTAGCTCACCTCGCCGATGTGTGGCTCCAGGCCAGTCTTGAAGAAGTAAACACTCTCAGGACCGTTGGTATCAGGAGCAATCTCTTCACCACGGGTATTGTGCAGCTTAGGCATCTCGCTTACGAAAGGAACCACATTGCCCAGGAACTCCATGAGGCGGTGAACGCCCATTGACTTACCGGCGCAAACGCAGAATACAGGGAAGATGCTGCGGGTAACCAAACCCTTGCGGATACCCTCACGGAGTTCATCCTCTGTCAAGCTCTCGCTCTCGAAGAATTTCTCCATCAGGCCCTCGTCGTTCTCGGCAGCAGCCTCAACGAGCGCAGCATGCAGTTCCATTGCCTTATCCATTTCCTCTTCAGGAATATCCTCGATGATAGGTGCACCGCCTTCTGGTTTCCAGGAATATTTTTTCATCAATAAGACGTCAATGAGAGCATTGAAGCCAGGACCGGTCTCGATAGGATATTGAATCTGCACACACTTAGGACCATAGATGTCCTTCATGGTTGCAATGAGGTTATCAAAATCACACTTGTCTGAGTCAAGCTGGTTAACGAGGAAGATGACAGGCTTGCCCAACTTCTCGGTATAACGGAAGTTGTTCTGGGTGCCTACCTCAGGACCATATTGACCATTGATAAGGATTACTGCCTGATCGGTTACGTTGAGTGATGTAATAGCACCACCAACGAAATCGTCGCTACCAGGGCAGTCGATGATATTCAACTTTTTGTTGTTCCACTCCACGTGAAAAACGGTAGGGAACACAGAGTAACCATACTCCAGCTCAACTGGGAAGTAGTCGCTCACCGTATTCTTCGCTTCTACAGAGCCTCTACGCTTGATAACGCCTGCTTCAAATAACATACTTTCGGCAAGTGTAGTCTTGCCGCTACCCGCACTGCCCAGCAATGCAATGTTTTTAATCTCATTTGTCTGATATACTCTCATGACGCTTATAGATTTTTAAGGGGTTATACTTAATGTTTGTCAGTTGTTCATGATCAGTAAAACCATGCGGTTTTCTGTTTCATGCTACTAAATTACACTTTTTTTTGCGTACCACCAAACATTTTCGCAAAAAAGTTGCCATAATTTAAAACATATTAGTAATTTTGCATCTTGTTAAGACTTTTTTCGCCCCCTACACCTTATTATATTAAGGGGAAGGTGGGAAGAGAATTGAAAATTTAAAGAATCAGGAATTATGGCAGGTTTATACATACATATCCCCTTCTGCGAAAGCCGCTGCATCTACTGCGGCTTTTACAGCACCACATCGCTCAAAATGAGAGATGCTTACGTGGACGCACTCTGCAGAGAGATGGAACTGCGCCCCATCCCGAAGGCACTGGGCGACGGTGAAAACATCGAAACCATCTATCTGGGAGGCGGCACTCCAAGCCAGCTGACCGGAGACCAGCTCATCCGCCTCTTCGATGCCATCAGGCAGAACTATTTTCAAAGCGGATTCCCAGGTAACGCCAGGAAGGAAGAGTTTTCTGCTCAAGAAGGAGAAGAAACTTACTTACCAGAGATGGAAATCACCATGGAGTGCAATCCCGACGACGTGACCGAGGAATTCTGCGAAACCCTGAAGCTGCTGCCCGTGAACCGGGTGAGCATGGGTGCACAGACCTTCTCAGACCATCGCCTCCGCTTTCTTCATCGCCGCCACAATGCTGCCGAGGTGAAGACTGCCGTAGAAAGGCTTCGCGGCATCGGCATCCGCAACATCAGCATCGACCTGATGTTCGGTTTCCCCCAAGAAACCCTAGCCGACTGGCAGAGCGACATCGCTGCAGCCATCAATCTGGGCGTGGAGCATATTTCAGCCTACAGTCTGATGTATGAAGAGGGAACCACCCTCTACAGAATGCTGGAGCAAGGGAAAATAGAGGAAATAGACGAGGAGACCAGCCGCCAGATGTACGAGCAGCTTATCAGTCAGCTGACCGAAGCCGGCTACGAGCACTACGAAATCAGCAACTTTGCCCGTCCCGGCAAGCGGTCACGCCACAACAGCAGCTACTGGCACGAGATACCTTACATCGGAATAGGTGCGGCTGCCCATTCCTACAAGCGGAACGGCAAAGCCATGAGAAGCTGGAACGTAGACGACATCAGTGAATACATCTCCCGAATCAACCAAGGCGAACTGCCATCGGAAAGCGAGACACTCGACCTCAACACCCGATACAACGACCTCATTACCACCGCATTGCGAACAAGCGACGGCATCGACATCGAGAAGACAAAACAGGAATTAGGAACAGAACTTGCCGGAAAAATGATGCAGGAAGCAGAGAAGCATATAGTGCGTGGACTGATGAAGATAGAAGACGGAAGGCTATCGCTCACCCATCAGGGTCTCTATATCTCAGACGACGTGATGAGCGACTTCATGATAGTATAAAAATCGAATAAAGGCATTACAAATCGCATAAAAATGGAGCCCTATTTCCAAGGCTCCATTTTATCCAATCCGTATTTTTTATATCTATCATAGTAATATTGCTTAATCTGCTCTATCACCTGAATAGTAGTTTTCTTTTTCTGCAACATCGGCTTCACCATCTGCAACAAGGCAAAAAGCACCACCACGATGAGCAGCACTATAATCCATGAGAGTATCTCGCTTGCAAAGTGTATATGCGGCTGTACCAAGATACCTACCGCCACAGGCAAAACGAAACACACCCAATCCATTGGTGAATCCAACTTAGTAGACTCCAAGTATTCTTCTCGCAATTCGCGTGGTGCATTCAGCAGCATACGCTTGCGATGTGCATTCCAATAATCTTCAAATTCCTTTTCCATTCAATTCTTAATTTAATACCTTCATATTGATGCCTGACATTCAATGCAGCACCTTAATTTACCTATACTTAAAATTATTATCTATTACTATTTTTTTAAGCACCTTGAATAGTGCCTTCTACTTTAGCAATCCGTCGACAAAGTTACGACAAATATCCGTTATAAGCAAATAAAATCCCTTTAAAACTCAAACATTTAACACTCTTTAAATAAAAATCTTCGTTTCAAACAGAACTTTACTAAATAAACTTAGAAACTACCCCATAAACATAAAAAGACAATGCTCCAGCGAGCATTGTCTTTTTTATACAATCAATCATTCTAGATGTGATGCTTTTTTATCTCACACCCATAAAACAGTCTTTTTATCGCTCATCCAATGGGGTATAATCCAACTCGCCCAAGATATTCTTGTAAGCAGGACGGATGATGCGACGACCCTCGAAGTTGAGTTCCTCGATGCGGTGGGCAGTCCAGCCCACGATACGGGCCATAGCGAAGATAGGCGTATAAATTTCCTGAGGCAGACCAATCATCTCATAGATGAAGCCGCTATAGAAGTCGAGGTTGGCGCAAGCTGGCTTGCTGCCACCACGATGCTCCTGCAGGCACTTGATACCCTCCTGCTCTATGAGCTTCAGGAAGTTGTACTCATCCTCTCTGCCCTTCTCCTTGGCAAGCTCACCAGCCAGTCGCTTCAGCTCTACGGCACGAGGATCGCTCAAGGTATACACGGCATGGCCGATACCATAGATAAGACCCGTCTTATCATAAGCCTCCTTATTGAGCATGCGCTTCAGGTAAATATCGAGTTCGTTGACATTGGTCCAATCCTTGATAGCCTCCTTCAGATGATGGAACATATTGATAACCTTGATGTTGGCACCACCATGAAGAGGACCCTTCAAGCTACCGATACCGGCAGCAATAGAGCTGTAGGTATCCGTGCGGGTAGAAGAGGTGACACGCACCGTGAAGGTAGAGTTGTTACCACCACCATGCTCTGCCTGAATGATGAGGAGCAGATCGAGCATACGCGCATCCAGCTCAGAGTAGTTCTCGTGCTTCATCATATAGAGGAAGTTCTCTGCGATAGAGAGATTCTCGCGTGGATGGCGAATGTGCAAGCTTCTGCCCTGCACAGAGTGACGATAGATGTTGTATGCATAGGCGATGATGGTTGGGAACTTCGCAATCAGCTCCACACTCTGACGCATCAGGTTGTCGCGGCTGATATCGTCAGGGTTCGGATCGAAGGTGTACATTTCGAGCACGCAACGAGCCAGGATGTTCATGATGTTAGAACCCTCCAGCTCGATGATGTGAGTAATGGTACGGTGGTCGAGCGGCATGTTGTCGTTGAGGAGTTCCTTGAAAGCCTCCAGTTCCTCCTTATCCGGCAGCTGACCGGAAAGGAGCAGGAAGGCAACCTCCTCAAAACCGAATCGTTTCTCCTTCAAGAGAGGAGTAACGAGGTCGTCAAGCTCATAGCCACGATAGTAGAGCTTACCCTCGGTAGGCTTCAGCTTGCCATTCTCATCGCGTTCGTAACCCACAACGTTACCGATGTTGGTCAGTCCGACCAGCACACCAGAGCCATCCTCATTACGAAGTCCACGCTTCACGTTGAACTTGGTAAATGCCTCCTTATCTATCTTGCATGAGTTCTTTACCTCATCGCTTAATTTATATATCAAATACTCTTTATTCATAACTGTTACTTTTTAAGTTGCATGGCACAAACTGTTACTTTTCCTGCTGCAAGATTACTTCTTTGCAGCAAAGTTCAATGCAGAACCAGCCTTGAACCATGCAATCTGTGTATCATTATAAGTATGCTCAACCTCGAAACTATCCTCAGAACCATCCTTGTGCTTCAGGGTGACAGTGAGTTTAGAACCTGGCGCAAACTCCTTCAGTCCGGTGAGTGAGATGCGGTCGTCTTCTTGTACCTTATTATAATCATCCTTGTTGCAGAATGTAAGGGCGAGCATACCCTGCTTCTTCAAGTTGGTTTCGTGAATACGGGCGAAGCTCTTGGCAAGAATCACCTTCACGTTCAGGAAACGAGGTTCCATGGCTGCATGCTCACGGGATGATCCCTCGCCATAGTTATCCTCTGCTACCACGATGCTGCTGATGCCCTGTGCCTTGTAAGCCTTGGCTGCTGTAGAAACCTCCACATACTTGCCATCCAACTGGTTCTTCACCTTGTTACTCTCGCCATTGAAGGCGTTGACGGCACCCATCAGCAGGTTGTCAGAGATGTTCTGAAGATGTCCACGGAACTTCAACCATGGTCCAGCCATAGAGATATGGTCGGTGGTACACTTACCCTCGGTCTTGATGAGGAGAGGCATATCTACCAGGTCCTTTCCATCCCAAGGAGCGAATGGAGCCAGCTTCTGCAGGCGGTTGCTATCTGGAGCAATCACTACCTCGATATTGGCATTCGCCTCGCTAGGAGCAATGAAGCCCTTGTCTTCCACGGCGAATCCCTTAGGAGGGAAGGTGAAACCGGTAGGCGCATCGAGCTTCACGCTGTTGCCATCCTTATCTAATAAGGTGTCGGTGGCTGGATTGAAATCCAGACGCCCGGCAATGGTGAGAGCCACGGTGAGCTCCGGGCTGCCGATGAAGGCGAATGTATTAGGGTTGCCATCAGCACGACGGCGGAAGTTTCTATTGAAAGAGGTGACGATGGCATTCTTGCGGGTGTTGTCATCGGTATGACGCTTCCACTGTCCGATGCAAGGACCGCAGGCATTGGTCATGATCAAGGCTCCAATCTTCTTGAAGTCATCGAGGATTCCGTCACGCTCGGCAGTATAGCGAATCTGCTCAGAACCAGGGTTGATGATAAGCTGACCCTTTACCTGGATTCCCTTCTCGTAAGCCTGTCGGGCTACACTTGCCGCACGGGCCAAGTCCTGATAGGAAGAGTTGGTACAGCTACCTACCAATCCCACTTCAACAACCATTGGATAGTCGTTGGCAGGTCCCTTCGCCTTCATATGAGAGATAGGAGTTGCTGCATCCGGAGTAAACGGACCATTGAGATGTGGCTCCACCTTAGAGAGGTCGATTTCTACAATCTGGTCGTAGAAAGCAGCCGGATTGGCAAGTACCTCATCGTCGGCACGAAGCTCGGCAGCGTTCTTCTGGGCTAGAGAAGCAATCTCCTCACGACCCGTCTTGCGGAGATATTCGCTGGCATTCTGGTCGAATGGGAAGATAGAGCAGGTAGCACCCAGCTCTGCACCCATGTTACAGATGGTAGCCTTACCCGTGGTAGAGATGCTATCCAAGCCCTCGCCAAAGTATTCGAGGATGGCATTGGTACCACCCTTCACGGTGAGGATGCCCAGGATTTCGAGAATCACATCCTTAGGAGTAGCCCATCCGGAGAGCTTGCCTGTGAGATGCACACCGATGAGGCGTGGCATCTTGAGCTCCCAAGGCTGACCTGTAAGCACATCCACGGCATCGGCACCACCAACACCCACGGCTACCATACCGAGACCGCCGGCGTTTGGGGTATGGGAGTCAGTACCCACCATCATACCCCCCGGGAAGGCATAGTTCTCAAGTACCACCTGATGGATGATACCAGCACCTGGCCCCCAGAATCCGATGTGATATTTCTGAGATACCGACTTCAGGAAGTCATATACCTCTTTATTAGTCTTGCATGCCTCAGGCAGGTCTTGTGTAGCACCCACGTCGGCACGAATCAAGTGATCGCAATGTACTGATGCAGGCACTGCCACCTTGTCCTTACCGGCGTTCATAAACTGCAAGAGCGCCATCTGAGCAGTAGCATCCTGCATCGCCACGCGGTTAGGTCGGAAATCCACATATTCTATACCTCTTTTATATGGGCGCAACTCAGCAGGGTCGAAAAGATGCGCAAAGAGCACCTTCTCGGCATAAGTGAGAGGTCGTTTCACAGTAGCCTTAGCCTGTTTTACACTTTCCGAATACGAAGCATAAAAGCTTCTCAGCATTTCAATGTCCAGTATCATCTTATTCACTATTATTAAATTAACCATGCACTCGTGTGTACGCACACCATTTTTCTATGCGATGTACCCTAATCGAGCGATTTTGTTTGCAAATATACGACTTTTTCTTCAAATAGTAGCACATTTTCACGATTATTTATCATTTTGCTATTAAATTTCTTTGTTTTTGATGAATTTGTTGCATATTTATGCAATAATCAACCTTATTTTGGTGCCAACACGCTAAAATTACGATTTTCAAGCAAACCGCTTGTTTTAGCTGCAAAAAAACAAATTTTCGGCACAAAAAACGAAGAAAAGAGGAAAAAGATTTGGAACTTACTACATTATTTATTAATTTTGCAGATGATATGAGAATAGACATTATTACAGTATTACCAGAGATGCTGGAAGGCTTCTTCAACGAGTCGATTCTGGCACGCGCGCAGAAGAAGGGTCTCGCAGAGATTCATCTGCATAACTTGCGCGACTATACATTAGATAAATGGAAGCGAGTGGACGACTATCCATACGGAGGAAGTGCCGGCATGGTGATGCAATGCGAACCTATCGACCGATGCATCACGGCACTGAAGGCAGAACGTGAGTACGACGACGTGATCTACGTATCTCCTGACGGTGAAACCTTCAACCAGAAGATAGCCAACGAAATGTCGCTGGGTGGCAACCTCATCATTCTCTGTGGTCACTACAAGGGAATAGACCAGCGTGTGCGCGACCACCTCATCACCCGCGAAATCAGCGTGGGCGACTATGTGCTCACAGGTGGAGAGCTTGCTGCAGCAATTATCTCGGATGCGGTGATCAGACTGGTACCAGGCGTTATCAGCGACGAGCAGAGTGCCCTATCCGACTGTTTCCAGGACGATATCCTCTCAGCTCCTATCTACACCCGCCCATCCGACTACAAGGGTTGGAAAGTGCCAGAGATTCTTCTGAGCGGCAACGAGGCGAAGATACGCCAATGGGAGTTCGACCAAGCCATGGAGCGAACCAAGCGCCTGCGCCCAGACCTGCTTGAGGAATAAACATCTCCCGTTTTCAATATAGATGATATCGAATCATAACTTTATCATGCCTGATATTGAATTACGGCTTTTCTATTATAGCAATACAGCTTGCTCATTGTCTGAAATTCCAGACAACGAGTAAGCTTTTCTCATTTTTTACAGATATTTCTCGCAGAAAGCTTCACCCAGCATGAAACCTTCTTCATAGAGCCGCTCCAACCTTGCAGTATCCTTCTCTATGCGCTCCACCTCCATCGGACGTATCGGGCGAATACAGGTAATCTTTCCTGCAGCCTCCAGATCATCGACCAGTTGAATCTGCTCATTATAAGCCCTGTGGCGACGGCTCAGTGCCACTCGCAGACGCGGATAGTTCTTATATAAATAAGGTAGCTTCCTATCCTTACCCGTATCTCGCCACCCCTTGTTACGTGTCAGGATAACCACATTATGCTCAAAACCCTTATCAAAGGCACGCTGCACAGGAATACTATCGACTATGCCACCATCCAACATTGGAATGCCATCCACATTCACAATCTTACTCACATAGGGCAGGCTGCTGGAAGCACGCACAATATCGAGGGCCCGCTGGCGGTCGTGGTTCTCCGAAAGATACATCGGAAAACCAGTCAAGCAATTGGTGGTAACCATCTCAAACCCGTCTGCGTATTTGAAATAGGTGTCGAAATCATAAGGAAGCAACTGATTCGGGAACTTATCATATAGCAACTCACGATCGAAAATGCATCCCTGGGTTACAAGGTGCCGGATACCTATATACTGATAACGCGCCAAATAATCGATGTTTGAAATTCGGGCACGGCGAGGCTGACGGCTCACATACGACATGCCATTGCAGGCTCCAGCCGATACCGCCACCGTGTAAGGAAAGTACACATCATGCTTCATAAAGGCATCCAGCACGCCACTGGTGAAAACACCGCGCATGCCTCCACCCTCTAACACCAATCCTGTATTTCTCAATTTTATCTTCATTACCATATCAACTGCTTTTATTCTTCAATTATAGCTTTCAATCTGATAGCAAACATGCAATAAACGAGCGTAATCTTTACGATTTTCATTACATTTTACCATCAAAAAGCGCATGAATGTATTAATTATTTATAAATTCACACGAATATTTTATTTTTGCTTGCAAAGATAATACATTTTTGCGAAATATTTGCTAACTTTGCAGCAAAATAAAGTAAAATTCTAAAAATATGTTTAGCAAGGACACTTATATCAGCCGTCGCCAGGAGCTCAAGAAGCTTGTAAAGAGCGGCGTGATCATTCTTTTCGGAAACAACAATTCACCATGTAATTTCCCAAATAACGGATATTACCCATTCCGTCAGGACTCTACTTTCCTGTATTACTTCGGACAGCAGCGCGAAGGATTGGTTGGTGTGATTGATATAGATAACGACATCGAGACTCTGATCGGTGACGACATCGACCTGGTTGACATTGTTTGGTATGGAAGCGTAGACAGCGTACACGACCTGGCAGAACAGGTGGGTGTTCATAACTCTGCGCCAATGAAGACTCTCAAGACCATCTGCAACGATGCCATGTCGAAGAAGCGTAAGATTCACTTCCTGCCTCCTTACCGCTACGACATCAAGCTTCAGGTATTCGACTTGCTCGGCATCCACCCTGTTCAGCAGAAAGAAGAAGCCAGCATGGACCTGATCAAGGCCGTAGTCAAGATGCGCTCTACCAAGACCCAGGAGGAAATCGAAGAGCTGGAGCGTGCTGCAGTCATCGGTTACAAGATGCATACCACAGCCATGAAACTGGTTCGCCCAGGTATCACAGAGAAATACGTAGCCGGTCAGGTAAGCGGAATCGCACATTCTTACGGATCAATGGTCAGCTTCCCAACCATCTTCAGCCAGCACGGCGAGATTCAGCATGGCTATCCATCAATGAACTTATTGGAGGAAGGCAGACTGGCACTCTGCGATGCGGGTGCTGAGACCATGAACAACTACTGTTCAGACAATACCCGTACCATGCCTGTGAGCGGTAAGTTCAGCCAGCGCCAGCTGGAAATCTACACCATCGTAGAAGCTTGCCACGACTATGCTCTCGAAGTAGCAAAGCCAGGTGTAAAATGGGCAGATGTTCACTTCGGTGTTTGCCGCCTGCTCTTCGACCGCATGAAGGAGCTCGGTCTTGCCAAAGGTGATACAGAGGAAGCTGTAAAGGCTGGTGCCCACGCTATGTTCCTGCCTCACGGATTGGGACACATGATGGGTATGGATGTACACGACATGGAGAACCTCGACCAGATTAACGTAGGCTTCGACGAGGAAGTACGTCCTAACCTGGAACAGTTTGGTACCAACTGTCTGCGCATGGGTCGCCGACTCCAGGAAGGTTTCGTAGTAACAGACGAGCCGGGCGTTTACTTCATTCCAGCCCTCATTGACGACTGGAAGGCGTCAGGTCACTGTGCAGAGTTCCTCAACTTCGATAAGATTGAGACTTACAAGGACTTCGGTGGCATCCGTATTGAGGACGATGTTCTCATCACCAAGGATGGTTGCAGATTCCTGGGCAAGGACCGCATCCCTTACCATCCAAAGGATGTTGAGGAATATATGGCAGCCAACAGAGAAGAAATTCGCTAGGCAAATAGCCCATTAAAAAGAGAAGATTCTATCTGAAAGAGAGATAATAAGATTACATTATTAATTTAAAGAGAAAAAAATTCATGAAGAAATCAATGATTGTCGCAGCCATGTTGGCTATGGTTGCTACTGGTGCAAGCGCTAAGAATGCTGCAGATTCAGCAGCCATCGCTAAGAACAAGCCAGTTTTCACTGTAGTGAAGCAGAATCCTATTACAAGCATCAAGGATCAGAACCGTAGCGGTACGTGCTGGGCTTACTCTACTCTCAGCTTCTTCGAGAGCGAGATTTTGAAGAACACAGGCAAGACATTCAACCTGAGCGAGATGTTCGTTGCCAACAAGACTTATATGGATCGCGCCACAATGGCTGTGAGAATGCACGGCGACGTAAGCTTCTCTCAGGGTGGTAGCGCATACGATGTTCTCTATGCTTTGCAGCACTATGGCATCGTACCAGAGGATGCTATGCCAGCTCCAGGTACAATGACAGGCGACTCACTGGCTAACTTCGGCGAGTTCTTCGACGTAATGACTCCATACGTAGAGGCAGTAGCAAAGAGCACAGCCAAGAAGCTTTCTCCAGCTTGGAAGAATGGTCTTCAGGGCATCATCGACTCATATATCGGCAAGACTCCTGAAAAGTTCACTTACCAGGGCAAGCAGTATACTCCAGAGACTTTCTGCAAGAGCCTCGGCTTGAACCTCGATGATTATGTAACCATCACCAGCTACACACACCATCCAATGTGGAGCAAGTTTGCTGTTGAGGTACAGGACAACTGGCGCTGGCCTTTGAGCTACAACGTTCCTATGGACGACCTCTGCAAGATTATCGACAACGCCGTAAACAATGGCTATACCATAGCTTGGGGAGGTGACGTAACAGAGGACGGTTTCACACGCAAGGGTCTCGGTATCGCTTACGACGTGAAGAAGGTACGTTCTATGGCAGGTACAGACGCAGACCACTGGTTCAAGCTCTCTAAGGACGAGAAGAAGGAGAAGTTCGATTCACTCGGCGTAAACGCTCCTGAGGTAGTTCCTACACAGGCTATGCGCCAGGAAGCATTCGACAACTGGGAGACAACAGACGACCACGGAATGCACATCTACGGTATCGCAAAGGACCAGAACGGCAAGGAGTACTATATGGTAAAGAACTCTTGGGGTGAGTATGGTGACTACAAGGGCACCTGGTACATGACCAAGGCATTCGTAGCTTACAAGACTATGGACTTCATGGTTAACAAGAACGCCATCCCTAAGGATATCCGCAAGAAGCTCGGAATCTAATAAAAACAAAATATTTAAAGGCAGCAAACCTAGGTTTGCTGCCTTTTTTTTATTATTTCTTCGTAATTATGTTAAATTCCTAGGAAAAAGTTTCCGTTTGTCATTTTATTTTTGTAACTTTGGGGGCAGAAATAAAAATAATTAAAAATGCATTTTAAATGGAATTACGAAGAACCTTCACCGGAGCAAGAAAAAACGGCTAACGAACTAGCCGTGAAGCTCAGCATCAGCCCTATCCTGGCGAATCTTCTCATCCATCGAGGCATTACGACCGAGTCGGCAGCCAAGCGATTCTTCCGTCCACAGCTTTCCGACCTGATCAATCCTTTCCTGATGAAGGATATGGATATCGCCGTAGACCGCCTCAACGATGCCATGGGACGCAAGGAGCGCATTCTCGTTTACGGCGATTACGACGTAGACGGCTGCACGGCTGTAGCATTGGTGTATAAGTTTCTGCAGCAATTCTATTCCAACATCGATTACTACATCCCCGACCGATATGACGAAGGCTATGGAGTAAGCAAAAAGGGAATAGACTTTGCACATGAAACTGGTGTGAAACTCATCATCATCCTCGATTGCGGCATCAAGGCCATCAAGGAGATTGAATATGCCAAAAGCCTTGGCATAGACTTCATCATCTGCGACCATCATGTTCCCGACGACGTGATGCCACCCGCTGTGGCTATACTCAACCCTAAGCGCCCAGATGATCCATTCCCATTCAAGCACCTCTGCGGATGCGGCGTGGGATTCAAATTCATGCAGGCCTTTGCCAAGAACAACAACATTCCGTTCTCCCGACTTATCCCATTGCTCGACCTCTGTGCAGTGAGCATTGCTGCAGATATCGTGCCTGTAGTAGATGAGAACAGAATCCTGGCTTTCCATGGCTTGAAACTGCTCAACACCAACCCGAGCATCGGATTGAAAGCCATCATCGACATCTGCGGTCTGAACGGCCGAGAGCTGGGCATGAGCGATATCGTCTTCAAGATTGGTCCTAGAATCAATGCCTCCGGACGTATGGAGAATGGCAAGGAAAGCGTGGATTTGCTGGTGGAACGTGACTATGGGCATGCACTGCACATGGCAAAGCACATCAACGAATACAACGAACAGCGCAAGGACATCGACAAGCAGATGACAGAGGAAGCCAACCTGATTGTTTCAAGACTGGAAACCCAGAAGCACAACTCAAGCATCGTGCTCTATGATGAGGGATGGAAAAAGGGAGTCATCGGCATCGTAGCCTCAAGACTCACGGAAATCTACTTCCGTCCTACCGTGGTATTGACCCGCGAAGGAGAACTGGCTACCGGTTCTGCCCGCAGCGTGACCGGATTTGACGTTTATTCAGCCATCAAGAGCTGCCGCGACCTGCTCGTGAACTTCGGAGGTCATACCTACGCATGCGGTCTTACCTTAAGATGGGAGCATATCAAGGAATTCAGAGACAGATTCCAGAAATATGTGGCAGAACACATAGCCCCTGAACAGACGGAAGCCCTGCTCAACATAGATGCAGTGATAGATTTCAAGGACATCAGCAAGCAGCTGCATGCCGACCTGAAGCGATTCTCGCCGTTTGGTCCCTGCAACCCTAAACCTGTGTTCTGTACCCGAAAGGTATATGACTACGGAACCAGCAAGGTGGTGGGTAGAGAACAGGAACATATCAAGCTGGAATTGGTGGATTCAAAGTCGAGCACCGTCATGAACGGTATAGCCTTCGGACAGAGTGCAGCAGCCCGCTACATCAAGAGCCGCCGCAGTTTCGACATTGTTTATACCATCGAAGACAATATCTTCAAGAAGAACCAAGTACAGCTTCAGATAGAAGATATCCGTCCTAACGATTAAAGAAAGAAGATTATGGCAGATAAATTTCAATCTATTCTGCAAAAATACTGGGGGTATCCCGATTTCCGAGGCATTCAGCGCAATATCATTGAAAGCATTGCCAGCGGACGGGATACCCTCGGCCTTATGCCTACGGGCGGTGGCAAGTCAATCACATTCCAGGTGCCAGCCCTGGCACAGGAAGGGGTATGCATCGTGATAACCCCTCTCATCGCCCTGATGAAAGACCAGGTGCAGCACCTCAGAGAACATGGCATCCTGGCTGATGCCATCTATGCCGACAAATCGAGAAGCGAAATCCTGCAAACCCTCGACAACGCCATCTTCGGAGGTGTGAAGATTCTGTATGTTTCCCCCGAAAGACTTGCCTCGGAGATGTTTCAAACCAAATTACGCCACATTCATGTAAGTTTTATCACGGTAGATGAAGCCCACTGCATCAGTCAGTGGGGCTACGACTTCCGTCCCTCCTATCTGCAGATAGCCAGCATCAGGGAGATGAAACCTGGCATTCCGATACTTGCCCTTACCGCCACAGCTACCCCCGAAGTAGTAGACGACATACAGGAAAGGCTCCATTTCAAGGAAAAGAATGTCTTCAAGATGAGTTTCGAGCGCAAGAACCTGGCTTACGTAGTACGCGAAGCTGAGGATAAGCAGGGCGAGATGATTCATATCCTGCAAAGCGTGGGAGGCTCCGCCATCATTTATGCCCGCAGCAGAAAGCGAACCAAGGAGATGGCGCAGCTGCTCTCGCAACAGGGCATTACCGCCACCTTTTATCATGCCGGACTGGATCCCGACGTAAAAGACCAGCGACAGAAGGCTTGGCAGAAGGACGAAGTAAGGGTGATGTGCGCAACCAATGCCTTCGGTATGGGAATCGACAAGCCGGATGTGCGTGTGGTGATTCACATAGACTGTCCGGACTCGCTGGAAGCCTATTTCCAGGAAGCAGGACGTGCGGGAAGAGACGGACAGAAATCATACGCCGTACTTCTCTACAACAAGCACGACGAGCTGAAACTATGCAAGCGCGTAGATGATACCTTCCCACCCAAAGAACTCATACAAGACATCTATGAACATCTGGCTTACTTCTACCAGATAGGCGTGGGCAGCGGACAGGGAAAGACCTTCGAGTTTGATATCGAAAAATTCTGCGTCACCTACAAGTACTTCCCTACCAAGGTAGATGCTGCTCTTCGCATTCTGGAGAGAAGCGGATATCTGCATTATGAGGATAATCCCGACGGCAAGGCACGAGTAATGTTCCTGCTAGGCAGAAACGACCTTTACCAACTAGATCAGCTCGCTCCCAGCCAGGATGCCGTCGTCACCGCCCTACTACGTTCCTATGGAAGTCTCTTTGTTGATCTTACCTATATCGACGAGACGATGATAGCCCGACAGGCAGAGCTAACCATCCAGCAGGTATATTTTGCTCTCAAGAGTCTGGCAGCCCGCCATATCATCCAATTCATCCCTCGCCGCAAGATACCTTTTATCAGTTATACCCGCGACAGGGTGGATGGTGACAAAGTGGTGATTCCTAAAGAAGTATGGGAGTCGAGACGTGAGCAATACGAGAAGCGCATCAAAAGCATGATTCGCTATGCCAAGAACGACGAGGTATGCCGTTCAAGACAGCTACTCGCCTATTTTGGAGAAGAGAACGACAGAGATTGCAAGCAATGCGACGTATGCCTGGCTGATCAGGCTGAAGAAAGAGAGAAGGAACTCCGCAGGAAAGTAGCAGAAAACCAGATCATCATAGAAGACCATCATATCATAGAAAAAAAGGATTAGGAATATCTTCTGATCAATCAAATTAAAAAGGGGACGAACCATCTCGGTCCGTCCCCTTTTAAAACATTATGTACGAGAAAAAAATTAGTTATTCTCTGGGCGAAGTTTACGTACTGTAACACCAGCCTGCCACATTTCCTTGTTGCGCATAGCCTCGAGTTCAGCATTCAACTTCTCACGGTAATCAGCCTGAGAGTTCTTGTCGATAGAAATCTGAGCCTCATTACCAGTCTTAACAGAGTAATACAACCATTCCATAACAGGCTTGATAGCCTCACGGAAACGAGGAGCCCAATCAAGAGCACCACGCTGAGCTGTTGTAGAACAGTTAGCATACATCCAATCCATACCCTTAGCACCGAAGAGAGGGCCAAGGCTCTGAGTCAACTCCTCAACAGTCTCGTTGAATGCCTCAGATGGAGAGTGACCGTTCTCACGGAGTACATCGTACTGAGCCTCCAAGAGGCCCTCGATAGCACCCATCAAAGAACCACGCTCACCAGTAAGGTCAGAAGTAGCCTCACGCTGGAATGTAGTCTTGAACAAATAACCGGCACCGATACCGATACCGAAGGCAATAGTCTTCTCCTCTGCCTTGCCAGATGCATCCTGGTATACAGCGTAAGAGCAGTTCAAACCACGACCCTCGCAGAACATAGTGCGGAGAGAAGTACCAGAACCCTTAGGTGCAACCATAATAACATCAATATCCTTAGGTGGAACAACGCCTGTGCGATCGCTCCAGTTGATAGCGAAACCATGTGAATAATACAAAGTCTTACCTGCTGTGAGGTGTGGCTTAATTTTTGGCCAGCAAGCAATCTGACCGGCATCAGAAAGCAACATACAGATGATAGTACCCTTCTCAGCAGCTTCCTCGATAGAGAACAAAGTCTTGCCTGGTACCCAGCCATCCTTCAAACACTTCTCGTAGGTCTTACCCTGACGCTGTCCGACGATGACGTTGAAACCATTATCGCGAAGGTTACAAGCCTGACCAGGACCCTGGATACCATAACCGATAACTGCGATAGTTTCGTTCTTCAATACTTCACGTGCTTTCTCCAATGAAAATTCATGACTGGTGACAACAGTTTCCATTACGCCACCGAAATTCATTTCTGCCATAATTTTTATTTTTTTGTGCGGCTTGCCGTTTGTGGAGCCGCGGGTTATACTTGTCCATACGGATGCGAGCTGTATTCTTATCCAAAGAGAGCCTGTTTGATCCGTCCACTGCCTATCCAAGGTAGCGGCACTGGGTTTATTCTTTATTTCGAGTGCAAAGGTAATGATTTAAAATGACACTACCAAATTTTTCTATCACTTTTTTATAAATTTTAGCTTACTTCTTACGATTTCCACCTCATTTTCGTCATTTCTGCATATTTTTGTTATTTTTATGCAGAATTCTTCGTCTTCTACCTGCTCCATATAGAATTTCAATTTGTCACCCTGATGGCTCTCGGCAACATAAGCTATCTCGAATCTTTGCAGAAAATGTGTCAAATAGTAATCGATGTCGAAGAGGTCGAGGATGTGTTCGATGTACTTTACGGAGTTGATATGCCCGTTTACATCCACATCATTATAATAGGTATCGATGGTGCGGACCAGCTTTGCCTCCTTGCTCATCTTCACTCTGGAACTTGCAGCAATAGGACAAAGTTTTTCAGTTTCGATATATTCCTTGATCAGACCATCATTAATTTCAAAAATATCTACAGGCTGTCGGGTCTCCGTATCAATCATCGCCCAAACACTCTTGCCATAGCCATACACTTTCTCATCTTTTCCGCAAATCTTGAAATCACGGGATGTGAAATACTTCATGGCACTCTCTACCCATGTTTCCACGAAGAACTTATCGTATGATTTTGGCATTTCTATCATTTCTACGGCAAGACGGCTCAATACCCAAGTCTTGTGGCGAGGCATCAGATAATTCATGCCATAGCCACGGTCGTTGCTATGAAAATCGGCTGCGTTCAAAAGATGATTGCCCAGGTGTCCCATGAAGAGATGACTGGAAAAGTCGCAATGGAAGGGTTCTGCCAAAAACTCATAGCGACCTACTTTACTTAATAATTCTGGTTTCATACTAATTTCTTTTATTCGTTTACACCTTATTATATATATATAGCGTTATTATATATATAACGTCACATTATATATATAGCGAAAAATTCCGGCTTATATTGTATAGCAAAAGCCCTGTTTGCATAAAGGACGAAAAATATGCTTGTATATAAGACAAAAATCCCTCTGTTCCTCTGATTTTCAAATCAAAGGAACAAAGGGATCTATTGAATCATAAATGGATTATCCTTCTGAATTCTGCTTCACATAGTCGGAAACCGGCTCGTCGAAGCTTCGGGTTACGGCAATTCGTCCACTTCGGGTATATTGCAGGAGACAGTCGAAACTATTCAGCTTATGGAAGAGGTCGGCGATATCCTCGGTAAGTCCTGCCAAAAGCACGGTGCTATAGGTAGGATTCACCTCCATCATGCGAGCATCGTGCTTGCGGATGGTGCGGGATACCTCTGGATTTTCCAACAAGACAGGGGTAGAAATCTTAAAGAGTGCCACCTCGTGAATGAAAATCTGATCGTCGGTGTAGTAATCACTCTTCACCACATCTATCTTCTTTTCAATCGCCTTGTTGATTTTCTCTATCTGCTCAGCGTCGCTCCACACAGTAATCGTGTATTTATGGATGTTCTTGATGCTACTAGCCGATACATTCAAGCTCTCGATGTTAACCTGTCTGCGAGTGAACACAGTTGTAATCTGATTCAGAATACCCGCGATATTCTCAGAATAGACAAGCAACGTATATAATTTCTTTTCGTTGTTATTCTCCATAATTCTTTTCTTTATTAATAGTGAAGCTCAAGCTGCATTTCATCCACACTCTTTCCAGGCAGGGTCATCGGAACGATGTCCTCGTCTTCCTTGATGGCGCACTCCAGAAGATATGGTCCCTTGGTGCTTATCATCTTCTCTACCTTCTCCTTCAAGTCCTTGCGGTCGATAACCACATCGTATGGGATGCCATAAGCCTTGGCGATTTCCTCATAGCGTGGGTTCAGCATGTGGGTGAAAGAGTGACGTCCCTCGAACATCAGATCCTGCCACTGGCGCACATTACCCAGATAGTTGTTGTTCAAGAGAATCATCTTCACCGGTGCCTGCTGCTCCATGATGGTACCCAACTCCTGGATGTTCATCTGGAATCCGCCATCACCGAAGAAACAGCAGATAGTTCTGTCTGGAGCACCGAAGGTAGCACCGATAGCTGCTGGAAGACCGAAGCCCATGGTTCCGAAACCACCACTGGTCACGATGCTCAACTTCTTGGTAAACTTGAAGTAGCGGCTACTGATCATCTGGTTCTGACCTACATCGTTCACGAGAACCGCCTCATTATGAGTAGCTTCTGTCACCACATTGGTCACCTCGCCCATGAGCAGAGGTCCTTCTGTAGGATGGATATCCTTTTCTATCACCTTCTCCTGCTCCTGCTGGCGATATTCCTCGAAGGAATCTCTCCATTCGCGGTGAACATTCTTGTTCAGGAGACGGGTGATGGCTGGCAGCGACTGCTTGCAATCGCCAATCACAGCCACATCTGTCTTGATAACCTTATCGATTTCCGACTTGTCGATATCCAGATGGATAATCTTAGCCTGCTTGGCATATTTAGAAGGAACACCCGTAATACGGTCGCTGAAACGCATACCGATGGCGATGAGCACATCGCACTCCTGGGTCTTCATATTGGTAGCATAGGAACCATGCATACCGAGCATACCCATGTTGAGAGGGTGATTGCTAGGAAGAGCAGAAAGACCGAGCAGGGTGCGACCAGCCGGGATATCTGCTTTCTCCAGGAATTCCAACAATTCGTTATGGGCGCCTCCCAACTCTACACCATGACCCACAAGGGCGAAAGGCTTCTTTGCCTGATTGATAAGCTCTGCAGCCTCAGCCACAGCCTTCTCATCAATCTTAGGATATGGATTGTAAGATGTAACCTTCTCGCATTTCACTGGTTCCCACTCGCAAGTTGCAATCTGGGCATTCTTGGTGAAGTCGAGTACCACCGGACCCGGTCGACCGCTACGAGCGATATAGAACGCACGGCTCACAGCCCACGCCACATCCTCAGGACGGCGAATCTGATAAGCCCACTTAGAGATAGGCTGGGTAACGCCCACCAGGTCAACCTCCTGGAAGGCATCAGTACCCAAAGCACCCACACCCACCTGTCCGGCGATAACCACGATAGGCGTAGAATCCATCATGGCATCAGCAATACCGGTGAGCGTATTGGTAGCTCCAGGACCACTAGTCACGAGAGTCACACCCACTTCGCCGCTGACTCGGGCATATCCCTGTGCAGCGTGAGCAGCAGCCTGCTCGTGACGAACCAAGATGTGATCGAACATCTTCTTCTCTCCTCTCGTGTAACCATACAGCGCATCAAACACTGGCATGATACTACCGCCCGGATAACCGAAGATGGTCTTTACCCCTTCGTTATGCAGCGAGCGCATCAATGCTTCAGCTCCTGTTATTACTTCTTTTGCCATTTATCTGTTATTATTCTGAAAAATTCAAAAACTTGTTATCTTTTCTCTATTAGTCGATGAATCTCGCACCTTAGTCGATGATTCTCACACCGCCCTTATCTGCAGAACTTACGCTCTGGGCGTAGGCACGCAAAGCCTTGCTAACCACACGGTTTCGCTTCAAAGGCTGTTGTGGGCGCGCTGCAAGCTCCTCATCAGAAAGCTTCACGTTGATAGAACGGCTAGGAATATCGATAACGATGATATCGCCATCCTTGATCTTACCGATGTTGCCACCGGCAGCAGCCTCAGGACTGATATGACCGATACTCAAGCCAGAAGTACCACCCGAGAAGCGGCCATCGGTGATGAGCGCACATTCCTTTCCGAGGTGACGGCTCTTGATGTAAGAGGTAGGATAAAGCATTTCCTGCATGCCTGGACCGCCCTTAGGACCTTCGTGAGTAATCACTACGCAATCGCCAGAGTTCACCTTGCCACCCAAGATTCCCTCGCAGGCATCCTCCTGAGAATCGAAGCATACGGCAGGACCCTCGAAGTGCCAAAGCACTGGGTCAACACCGGCAGTCTTCACAACGCAACCATTCTGGGCGATGTTACCGAAGAGCACTGCCAAACCGCCATCCTTGGTGTAAGCATGCTCCAAGTCGCGGATACAACCATTTTCTCTGTCTGTATCAAGGCTCTCCCACTGTGCATCCTGGCTACCCATCTGGGTAGAGAACTTTCTGCCAGGGGCAGAATGATAGATTCTGTCAGCCTCTGGGTCGATGCTAGCACCTGTGATATCATATTTCTTCATCTGTTCTGCAAGGGTATGACCATCCACACGCATCACGTTGCCATTGATAAGTCCGCCCTTGTTCAACTCGTTCAAGATGCCCAGGATACCACCGGCACGGTTGCACTCCTGCACGCTATACTTCTGAGTATTAGGAGAGAGCTTGCAGAGGCAAGGCACCTTGCGGCTCAAAGCGTCGATGTCTTCCATCTTGAAGTCGGCACCAGCTTCCTGAGCCACAGCCAACAGGTGGAGCACGGTGTTGGTGCTACCGCCCATGGCGATATCAAGTGTCATGGCGTTGAGGAAGGCGTCACGGGTAGCGATGTTGCGTGGCAAAACGCTCTCGTCACCATCCTGATAGTATGCGTATGCATTCTTAACCACCTGGCGGGCAGCCTCCTTGAAGAGTTCGATGCGGTTCTTATGGGTAGCAAGAATGGTTCCGTTTCCCGGAAGACTCAAACCGATAGCCTCGGTAAGAGAGTTCATGGAGTTGGCTGTGAACATACCCGAGCAGCTTCCGCAACCAGGGCAGGCACACTTTTCAATCTGCTCCATCTCCTCGTCAGAAATACTGGTATCAGCACCCTTGATCATTGCGGTAATCAAGTCGGCATTCTCGCCTTTCCAGCGGCCAGCCTCCATCGGACCACCCGAACAGAACACGGTAGGGATATTCAATCGCATAGATGCCATGAGCATACCTGGAGTCACCTTGTCACAGTTGGAGATGCAGATCATGGCATCCGCCTTGTGAGCATTGACCATATATTCCACAGAATCAGCGATGATGTCACGGCTTGGCAAAGAATAGAGCATTCCGTCGTGGCCCATAGCGATACCATCATCCACAGCGATGGTATTAAACTCGGCTGCATAGCAACCCATAGCCTCAATTTCCTTCTTGACAATCTGACCAATCTCGTGAAGATGAGTATGACCTGGAACAAACTGTGTAAAGCTGTTCACGATAGCGATGATTGGCTTGCCAAACTGCTCATGTTTCATACCTGCAGCTACCCAGAGTGCACGGGCACCTGCCATTCTTCTGCCTTCAGTACAGACGCTACTTCTTAATGGATGTTTCATATTGAATTATCTCTTTTATTTTTCTTGTTCGTTACTACGAAAAGGACTCTTTCGAGACCTCTTCTTTTTATTTTTGCCTGCAAAGATAATGAGAATTTATGTAATAACCAACAAATTTCGTATAAACTTTTAAAAAATTACGAATTTTGTTAGAAAACTAAGCTATATTATAACAAATTATCAGCGAAAACGCACGTTTCACGAGATACTGAGCAAAAAAAGAAGGGCAAAAGCATCAATACTCATTTCTGTATTGAGGCTTTTGCCCTTACAGGGCGCCTGGGGCAAGTTATGCATACCCAGGGCGATGCCCTGGGCTAAGAGCTTCTGCCCTTTCAGGGCGTAGGGTAAAACGGGAAGTACATCCTAGAGTTCGAAGACCTGCGAAGAACGGGCTTTTACTTCCACAGCCTTGCTGCCAAGACCATTTACCTGAAGCTTGAGCGTACGAGGCAAGGCATTCACCACCTTGAGCCACGTTTTGCCCGTCTTTGAATCCTTCACCACGCTGGTTCCCACATAACGCTGCAAGGCAGCAGGAAGATTCAGCTCTGAAGCAATGTAAGTATCGCCGGCATGCTGACCGAACATCTTCTGCATCTTGTAGCTCTCGGTGAGACGGATTTTCTCGCTGTTATCGAAGTAGATCATATCCGGATTCCAGTTGCTATAACCGTTCTTGCAAAGCAACGGAGCATAGGAGGTCATTTCTACCACATCACCATTACGCTCTACATTGCAGAGATGGATGCCTTCTGCCAGGGCACGGTCCAACTCATTATTGCCGTTGGCAGCATACTCGCCCAGATATACCTTCGGAGCCTTGCGGTCGTAGTTATCATAATAATCCTGATGGTTGATGAACCATCCTGGTTTTTCGTAATAGTGCTCGTCCACCGCATCAATCCACTTCTTGTTCTCCTTGGCAATCTTCCAGCCCTCGATATAATCAGAAGATGGATAGTGGAACGGACCTACAGTGCCTACCACCTCTATCTCTGGATGCTTCTCCTTCAGAGCCTTGCATATCATCAGATAGCGCTGCTCGAAATCGGTAGAAATCAGATCTTCGTTACCTATTCCCACCATCTTCAGGTTGAATGGAGCCGGATGACCGGCATCAGCTCTCATCTTTGCCCACTTCGATGTGGCAGGGTCGCCATTCGCCCACTCCACCAGGTCGATTACATCCTGAACATACTGAGGCATATCAGCCATCGGGATACCTCCCTGCTGACCGCAGATGCCCTGAGCATTAGGCTGCGAATTCTGGCAAGGCACACCTGCTGCCAACACTGGCAGCGGCTCTGCTCCCATATCCTCGCACCACTGGAAATACTCATAGAAGCCCAGTTTGCGGGTCTGGTGATAGTTCCAGATATTCTTTGCAGGCTTGCGGTCCTTCAGCGGTCCCACGCTCTCCTTCCAGTGATAGATGTTCTCCAAGCCCTGACCATGAAGCATGCAGCCGCCCGGGAATCTTACGAAGCGAGGCTTCAAATCTGCGATTACCTCTGCCAGATCCTTGCGCAGGCCATGACCCTTATAGGTATCCTGCGGCATGAGGCTCAGCATATCCACAGCCACTCTGTCTTTGCCCTTAGGGATAACGGCAAAACGGATATCCTTGCCCAGTTCACCCTTATATTTATCAGAAATCACGAGCTGGGTCTTATATTCGTTCCATTCGCCGCCCTGCACCTTCAGTTTAGCCTGAGCCACTATCTGGTTCTCGGCATCCACCAAGGCCACGGTGAGCTGCTTTTTCTTGCCATCCATGCAGCGGGCATAGAGACTCACATCGTAGGCAGCACGCTTCACGGTGATGCCCTCCCAGCCTATATTATAAATAGGTGTCTCGCCCAGGATGGCATAATGAGGATTGTTCTGGCTCACACCATTCTCTGAAGAAACAACAGAGGTTGAAGTCAATCCCTGCCAAGCCGTGATGGCATTCCAGCCTTTTCTTTCTCCGTTATACTCAAAGTCGCCATTCTGCAGCAGCTCGGCACAAAGGCCACCATCAGCAGCACGGCTGATATCCTCGAAGAATATACCGATGAGTTTGTCAGAGATGCGATGCGATTTCTGAGCCTTGATCTGAAGCTGGGCAGAAACCTCGTTGCCTGCAGCCAGTTCTACATTCTTTTCCTTCAGATAAGCCTGAAGCTCAGCTTCGTTATGAGGCAGGAGCCTGTTGTTCTCTCTGTTTTCCTCAGCTAGTGCCTTGTGCCAGGCACGGATATAGTTGAGATGGATGGCCGGAATCTCGAAATCGTTGCCTTCCACCAACTTACCGTTGATGGTAGCCGTATCTCGCTGCCAGAGGATATCATCGGCAGTGGCTTCCAGCGAATCCTCTTCAAAGGTGCGGAAATCCTTGTCGGCATGCACATATCGCTTGCCCTTGGCAGTTTTCAGATAGATATCGAAAGATCCGTCGTCCATCTGATAGGCAGCCACATCCTTGATACCCTTCTCCTTCATGATAGGATAATCCTGAGGACGCCAGGTAACCAGATCCTCTGAATAAGCCACAGCAAACTGAGGCGAACGAGTATTCACACTCCAGAGCGCACGCCAGGTGCCATCGTTCGCCTTCATCACAAACGGACGATGCATCTTCTTCTCGCTGCCCCAAGGACCGAAGTCGCTGGCACAGAGCTGACCTACATCCACCCAGCGATCATCGTCGGTGAGATAAGCCAGATGCAAGCCCTGGTCTGCCGCAGGAGAATAAACGAAGATTTGGCAAGTGGAATCCTTACCCACGATTCTATAAGCCGGTGCATCCTTATCTATAGGCGCACTAGCCACACTCGCAGCAAAAGCATTCGCTCTAGCTGCATTCAAAGCAGCCACCTTGTTTCGGGCAGCCACCTTACTGATTTGCTTCTTTACCGGAGTCAGCGCCACAGCTTGCGTCATAGCCAGCAATGCCGCCGAGAAGAGTAGATACTTTGGTTTCATCATATTTTCTAATTTAAATTATCAGATTTGTTTTTAGATTTCTATTGTTTCACCTTAATTATATATACGCTTAATAAATAAGCTATGAAATATATGAAAAGAGGCAGGCTGCTTTACAGTAGCCTACCCCCCACGAATCACAGAACAGTCTTTTCTACACTTTTGGTGCAGAATAGACCTATTTATAAAACTCTTTTTTTCCGGCGGCAAGGGTATTCTTCATCAAAGAACAGATAGTCATCGGTCCTACACCTCCAGGCACTGGAGTGATGAAAGAGCACTTCTCTGCCACCTCATCAAATTTCACGTCGCCATTCAGGCGGAATCCGCTTTTCTTCGATGCATCAGGCACACGGGTGGTACCCACATCAATGACAACGGCTCCCGGCTTCACCATGTCGGCAGTAACGAAATCAGGCTTGCCGATAGCAGCGATGATAATGTCTGCTTCTCGGCATTCCTCCTTCAGATGAGCCGAATGAGAATGGCACACGGTGACAGTGGCGTCGCCATACTGCTTCTGCATCATCAGCTGGGCCATAGGTTTGCCCACGATGTTGCTTCTGCCCAGGATGACGCATTTCTTGCCACTGGTCGGGATGTTGTAATGCTGCAAGAGGGTAAGGATGCCCAGCGGCGTGGCAGAGATGAAGCTAGGCATGCCCAGTGCCATGCGTCCCACGTTTACGGGATGGAAACCATCCACATCCTTGCGATAGTCTATCGCCATGGTCACCTTCTGCTCGTCAATATGCTTAGGCAGAGGAAGCTGCACGATGAATCCGTCCACATCCTCATCCTTGTTCAGCCTGTCAACGCAGGCCAGGAGTTCCTCTTCAGTCACATCATCCTCATATCGAATGAGTGTCGACTTAAAGCCACATTTCTCGCAAGCCAAGACCTTGTTCTTCACATAGGTCTCGCTTCCTCCGTCGTGTCCCACGAGCACAGCAACCAGATGAGGTTGCTTTCCGCCCTGTGCCACAATCTGTGCCACCTCTTGGGCTATCTGTTCCTTGATGGCGGCTGCTGTCGCCTTTCCGTCGATTAACGTCATTTTTCTTTAGTTTATAATTTATAGTTTATAGTTTATAGGGCATTCTTGCTTTATAGGGCATTCTTGCCTATCGCAAGTTTGCTATACGGCGAAGCCGCTATAAACTATTAACTATCAACTGATTTACATTCCCGGCAGCTTAGGCATGCCTGGCATACCCTTCATGCGGCTCATCATCTGCGCCATCTTGTTGCCGGTCATCATCTGCATCATCTTGCGGGTCTGGTCAAACTGCTTGATGAGCTTGTTCACCTCCTGGATGTTGGTGCCCGAACCCTTGGCAATGCGCTGGCGGCGTGATGTATTGAGGATGGCTGGGTTGGTGCGCTCCTTAGGAGTCATACTCTGGATGATGGCCTCTACGCCCTTGAATGCATCCTCTGGGATGTCTACGTCGCGGATAGCCTTGCCCACGCCCGGAATCATCGCTGCCAGATCCTTGATGTTACCCATCTTCTTGATCTGCTGAATCTGGTTGTAGAAATCGTTGAAGTCAAACTGGTTCTTACGAATCTTCTTCTCCAGCTTCTTAGCCTCCTCCAGGTCAAACTGCTCCTGCGCACGCTCTACCAGGGAAACCACGTCACCCATACCCAGAATACGGTCGGCCATACGGGCTGGATGGAACACGTCGATGGCCTCCATCTTCTCGCCAGTACCGATAAACTTGATAGGCTTGGTAACCACGGTGCGGATACTGAGGGCAGCACCACCACGGGTATCACCATCGAGCTTGGTGAGAACAACGCCGTTAAAATCGAGGCGGTCGTTGAACTCCTTGGCTGTATTCACGGCATCCTGACCGGTCATGGAGTCAACCACGAAGAGGGTCTCGTCAGGATTCAGATGATTCTTCAGATTGCTGATCTCGTTCATCATCTGCTCGTCGATGGCGAGACGACCGGCTGTATCCACGATAACCACGTCGTTACCGTTGGTCTTAGCCTGCTGCAAGGCATGGTCGGCGATGACGCAGACATCCTTGTTATCAGGCTCGCTATATACAGGAACGCCCACCTGCTCGCCCACTACATGGAGCTGCTGGATAGCAGCAGGACGGTAAACGTCGCAGGCTACGAGCAATGGTTTCTTGCCCTTCTTGGTCTTGAGCAGATTAGCAAGCTTACCGCTGAAGGTAGTCTTACCGGAACCCTGCAAACCACTCATCAGGATGATTGCCGGGCGGTTTTCCAACTTCAAAGGTGCTTCTTCGCCACCCATCAGTTCAGCCAGCTCGTCGTGAACCAGCTTCACCATCAGCTGTCCAGGCTTCACGGCAGTGAGCACGTTCATGCCCAGCGCCTTTTCCTTCACCTTGTTGGTGAATTCTTTAGCCACCTTATAGTTAACGTCGGCATCGAGGAGTGCACGGCGCACATCCTTCATGGTTTCAGCCACGTTGATTTCCGTAATCTTACCTTCACCCTTCAAGATTTTGAAGGAACGTTCTAATCTATCACTTAAATTTTCAAACATTTCTTATTATTTCTTTTTATTTCGGCGACAAAGATACTACTTTTTTCTGAGAAAGCCAACAAGTTACCCGATTTTTTCTACTTTTCGGGCTCTTTCAGCTTGTAGTTCTTGCCCGTAGCCTTCTCGTAAGCAGAGACGATAGGGTCCTTGCGGTCCATCTCCTTGAAGATTCCCTTTGCTTTTTCCAGATGCTTCCTGTCGCGCTTGCCTTGCTTGTCCATCCAGCCGAAGGCATCGAATCCGATGCCGCCTGGCGAGGTAGGAATGGAGTTCACCTGCTCCTGAATCATGCCTTCCATGTCGTCGATATGCTGCTGGTTCTTACCCCACACGGTCACCTCGCCTATCTGCTTGGCTTCCGGCAGCAGGAACACGGTATCAGGCAGTTCCTTGTAGCGGATGGTAGCCTTCACGTAGCCAGGTTTCGACACGGTGGCAGAGTCAAACTGATAGCGCATGTTCCAATAGCCGCGGTAATCGGTGCGTGCCCACTGGTTCTTGTCGGTATGAATCAGTGCTTCGCGGATAGGCACATGGTCTTCTGCGCTGGCGATGACGCAGGTTTTCTGCGCCTGTGCCATAGATGCCACCGACATCAGGCAGATGATAAAAAATATAATCTTCTTCATAATCTTTGCTTATTTTTGAGAAGGCAAAAATAACAAGAATCCTGCATTCTGCAAAATATTGCAATAGATATTAACCTGATTAAGCAGATATTAACCTCAGGAAGGATATCTGCATCATGAGATATCCTCCTGATTCATGTAATTATACGCCTTCTTTTTCGATTCGTTTAGCTTCTTCAAGCAGCTTGATGGCATCCACATACTGGGCGATGCCCTGTGCCACTTCCTTGGCTGCCTTCATCGCCAAGACCACGGTCTGCGGACGGTGAACCACATCTCCTCCGGCAAAGACACCACGGCGGGTAGTCATACCGAACGGACGCTCCACCACCTTTACGTAGCCCTTTTCATCCACCTCGATACCTGCGGTGGTAGAAACGATACGGTTGGCAGGACGGGAACCGATGGCGAGATAGATTCTGTCGAAATTCTCAACTCTCTCTCCATCAGGAGTATTCAGCACGCAGCTTCCCAGCCGACCGTTCTTGCCCTTGAGGAAAGCCTCCACGGTGGTTTTCCACTCAAACTTGACGCCCTCTTTCACGGCATCCTCGTATTCGCTCTGGATGGCAGGCATCTCTTCCTGGGTCTTGCGGTAGAGCACGGTGACATCGGCACCCAGACGGATGGCTGTACGGGCAGCATCCATCGCCACGTTGCCGCCGCCGATTACGCCCACCTTCTCACCATCTCTCAGCGGCACCATGTCGCGGGTCAGGGCACCCTCGTTATAGGCACTCACGTTGTGCAGGAAATAGGTGCTCTGGCTCACACCATGCAGCGTAGAACCAGGGGTAGAATCCATGTTCTGAGGCACATTGGTACCCGTGCCCATAAAAATGGCATCGTAACCAGCACGGAAGAGGCTGTCGATGGTGACATTGTTCTCACCCACCATGCAGTTGGTGATAAACTGTACACCCAGTGCCTCAATCTTGCTAATCTCGTCGCGAACCACGCTCTTAGGCAGTCTGTATTCCGGAATACCGTACATCAGCACGCCGCCCGGCTCAGCCTGTCCCTCGAAGATGGTGACATTGAAACCCTGGCGGGCGAGATCACCAGCTACGGTAAGACCAGCAGGTCCCGAACCGATAACCGCCACGCGGCCGCGCGTCTTCTGAGGCAACTTCTCTCTGGAAAGGTTCATCTTGGTATCGAAGTCAGCGATAAACTGCTCCAGCTTACCAATCTGCACCGGTTTTCCCTTCTTTCCCAGCACACAGTGTCCCTGGCACTGCTTCTCGTGCGGACAAACACGTCCGCAGATGGCAGGCAGGTTGCTCTTGGCGTTGATGATGCTCATCGCAGCACCCATGTTACCCATCGACAGCTCGTGTACGAAGTCCGGAATATCGTTTTCGATAGGGCATCCCTTCTTGCACTGAGGAATCTTGCAATGCAGGCATCTCTTGGCTTCCTCAATCGCCTCGCGGGTAGAGAATCCCTCGTTTACCACCTGAAACATGCTAGGCTGTTCAGCTGTGTTATTCTGTTGATCAATCTGTTCACTCATAATCTACTACTCTTCTGTTGTCTTCCTGTATTTTCTTGTATCTTCTTGTATCTTTCCGGTACATTTCTTCTATCTTTCAGTATCTTTCCTGTACCTTCTTATTTCTACTGTCTAATCTCGATGTCTTCCTTCACGTGGTTTCTGATTTTGGTGAGGAAGAGTTTCATGCGCTTGGCATCCTTGTGGTCGATGATATCGATGAGTTCAGCCAGCTCTTCACGAATCTGTGCCACCTGTCCCGATGTATACGGGTTGAAGAGGATTTCCTGCAGCAGGTAGTCGTCTTCGTTCAGCACGCCCTTGGCTATCTGCATGTGGCGCTTGAAGGTGGTGCCCGGAGCATCCTGGTGCTTCATCACTGCCGCAAAGGCAAAGGTGCTCACGAAAGGAATACTCAGCGAGTAGGCCACCGTCTGGTCGTGCTCATCAAATGTATACTCATGCAGACTCAACCCCAACTTCTGGTAGAGGTCCTTGAAGAATATCTTGCCCATGTAGTCACCCTCCTTGATGATGACTGCATTCTCCTCTGAAAGCTGGTTCAGATTGGCAAAGGTCGGGCCGAACATAGGGTGCGTGCTCACGAAGCGGAAACCGCTCTTCTCGTAAAACTCCTGCAGTCCGGTCTTCACGGATGCGATGTCGCTGATGATGCAGTCGCTGGAGAGATGCGGCAGCAGCTCCTCGAACACCGGAATGGTGTATTTCAACGTCACGGCATTGATAACAAGTTCCGGGCGGAACATATCCACCTCCTCCATCTTGGTAAAGCGATAGCAGTTATAGGTGAAGCGCAGGCGCTTGGCATCCTTTTCGTAAACTGCCACCTCGTGGTCGAAGCTGAGCAGGTCGATGAAAAAGCTTCCCATCTTACCTGCTCCCATGATTAATATTCTCATTTCTTCACTCTTCACTTAATTTATTTCTGATTCAGGATTTCCAACTGCTGGCGGACACTCTCCTCGTGGATATGCTCGAAAATCTGAGCAGCGAAATCTGCACTCATGCCGCAGAGGGCAGCCTGTGCACCACGCTTGTCGAGAATCTCGTTATAGCGGTTGGTCTGCACGATGGTCATGTTGTGCTCCTTCTTGTAGGTACCAATCTCACGGCACACACGCATACGCTTTGCCAGGAGATCCATCAGCTGGTTGTCGAGCTCATCAATCTGGCCACGCAACTGATGCAGGCCCTCGGTAGAATAGTGCTCGTCACGAACCACGAGGAGACTCAGGATGTAATCCAGCACCTCTGGAGTAACCTGCTGCTTGGCGTCGCTCCATGCATCGTCTGGATTGCAGTGGCTCTCTACGATGAGTCCGTCGAAGCCCAAGTCCATTGCCTGCTGGCAGAGAGGAGCAATCAGGTCGCGACGGCCACCGATATGGCTAGGGTCGCAGATGATAGGCAACTGTGGTATGCGGCGATGCAGCTCGATAGGAATCTGCCACATTGGGAGGTTGCGGTAGATCTTCTTGTCGAAGCTTGAGAAACCGCGATGGATGGCACCCAGTTTCTTGATACCAGCCTGGTTGATGCGCTGCAGGGCACCAATCCAGAGCTCCAGGTCTGGGTTCACAGGGTTCTTCACCAGCACAGGCACGTCAACACCCTTCAGGCTGTCGGCCAGTGACTGCATGGCGAATGGGTTGGCAGAAGTACGCGCACCCACCCAAAGAATGTCGATACCATACTTCAAGGCGAGTTCCACGTGCTCAGGAGTAGCCACCTCAGTAGCGGTGAGCATACCGGTTTCCTCCTTCACCTGCTTCATCCAAGGCAAGGCAGTCTCGCCATTTCCCTCGAAGCCTCCTGGCTTGGTGCGAGGCTTCCACACACCCGCACGGAACATGTGGCAGCCCTTGGCAGCAAGCTGCTTGGCTGTTGTCATAACTTGCTCCTCAGTCTCGGCAGAACATGGGCCTGCGATGATACAAGGGCGTTCCTGGTCACTAGGAAAATTCAATGGTTCTAATTCTAATTCCATAGTCGTATATTTTTAAATTTCTTTATTTGTCAAATACCTTCTTGATTCTCTCCAGAGCCTCCTTCATCTTCTCATCCTTGGCGCAGAGGCTGATGCGGATATATCGCTTGCCGTTGCTTCCGAAGATGAAGCCTGGGGTGATGAAGACGCGTGCCTCGTGCAGAATCTTCTCTGTCAGGTCCTCCACATCGGCATATTTCTCAGGAATCTTGCCCCAGAGGAACATGCCCACCTGGTTAGGGTCAAACTGGCAGTGCAATACCTTCATGATTTCCTCGGCTATGTCGCGGCGGCGGCGATAGTTCTGGATGTTGTTCTCGCGGTGCCACTCGTCGGTGTTGTTGAGCATCGCCTCGGCAGCAGCCAGCTGAATGCCTCTGAAGCTTCCGTTGTCGATGTTGCTCTTCACCTTCAAAATCCAAGAGATGAAGGTCTTGTTGCTCGAAATCATCGCCACACGCCAGCCCGGCATGTTGTGGCTCTTGCTCAGCGAATTGAATTCGATGCAGCAGTCCTTGGCTCCAGGCACCTGCATGATGCTCATAGGATGCTCGTTGAGGATGAGCGAATATGGATTGTCGTTCACCACCACGATGTTGTGCTTCTGGGCGAAGGCTACCAGCTTTTCGTAGGTCTCGCGCTTCGCCACTCCGCCTGTAGGCATGTTCGGATAGTTGGTCCACATCAGCTTCACGTGGCTCAGGTCCATCTTCTCCAGGGCGTCGAAGTCGGGCTGCCATCCGTTGTCCTCACGCAGGTCGTAGTAGGTAATCTTGGTACCCAGAATCTTGTTGATGGCGGTGTAGGTGGGATAGCCCGGGTTCGGGATGAGCACCTCGTCGCCAGGATTGCAGAAGGCGAGCGTTACGTGCAGGATTCCTTCCTTGCTACCTATGAGCGGCTGTATCTCCGTAGCCCAGTCAAGGTCTACATCATACCATCTCTTGTAGAAACCAGCCATAGCCTTGCGCAGTTCCGGGATACCCACCGTAGGCTGATATCCGTGTGCGTTTGGATTGTTGGCTACCTCGCAGAGCTTGTCAATGGTCTGCTTAGAAGGCGGCATGTCTGGACTTCCGATGGCCAGACTGATGATGTCTTTGCCCTCGGCATTAAGCTTAGCCACTTCCTTCAGCTTGCGGCTGAAGTAGTATTCCTGTATTTCCGTTACTCTATTGGCTGGTTGTATCATAATTCTTATTTTTAACTCTTAACTGTTAACTATAAACTATCAACTATAAACTATTCTTTCTCCTCATATTCTCCCAACACCTTGATCTTCTTCACCAGCGGCGTGATGGCGTCGATGCTCTGGCGGTAGCGGGTCAGGTTGTCGAAGGTGAGATCCACGTAGAAGAGATATTCCCACTCATGTCCGATGTTCGGCAGCGACTGAATCTTGGTAAGATTGATGTCGTAGAAACTCAGGATGGTGAGCACCTTGGAGAGCGATCCCTTGTCGTGCGGCAGACTGAAGACGATGCTCGCCTTGTTTGCCTTCTCGATAGGACGGAGAAGAGCGGCCTTCTGCGGATTGCAGACCACGAGGAATCGGGTGTAGTTGTGCGGATTGTCGTGGATGTCCTCCTGCAATATCTTCATGCCGTACATCTGGGCGGCATACGAAGAGCAGATGGCAGCCCACCCATGCACCTTGTGCTGTGCGATGTAAGCCGCCGAACCGGCAGTATCCTCTGCCTCCACCGCCTTAAGGTCGGGATGGTTTGCCAGGAACTTGCCACACTGCATCAGGGCCACCGGATGGGAGTGAACCTCCTGCAGGGTGTTCCAGTCGTCATCAGGCAAGCAGCAGATGCTGTGCTCGATGTGAAGCTTGTGCTCGCCCACCACGGTGGTACCGCTCTGTCGGAGCAGCTCGTAGTTGTGGAGCAGGCTTCCTGCTATGGTATTTTCGATGGCGCAGATGCCGACCACCGTAGGGTCTCGCTTGATGTTCTCGAACACCTCCTCGAAGGTGGCGCAGCAAATCAGCTCTATCTGTTCGCCCTCAAAATACTGATGGGCAGTGATGTCGTGGAACGATCCCAACTCTCCTTGTATTGCTATTCTCTTCATTGCCGTATCTCTCTTTTTTTACGAAAAACGGTCCAACTCTTGATAGAGCGGGACCGTTTCGATGATTTCAAAGAATCTAATATCCTAAGTTGAAATTTACACGCAACTTCCCGCTTTACAATTGCTTGCAAAGTAAAAGTAATAGCTAAAAAAGTAAGCGTTCAACTTCTTCATAATTCTTATTTTTTATTTGTTATTCACTCATTGCTTCGAGTTTCGACCCCCTAGAAGTCTCTACTCGTTTGCAAAAGTAATACTTTTCTTTGATACCGCCAAACAATTTGTCACTTTTTTCTTGAATTTCCTTATATTTTATGCTTTTCGGCAGTTTTTCAGCAGATTTTTAATAGAAAATCCCAAAAATCGGCAGAATTTTATCAGTATTCTTTCTGCAATTATCGGCAGTGCTCTCTTCCTTCAGCCTTAAACTCGCCGCTGAGTTCCCCTATTTTCTCGGGGTTCAGCTGCAGGTATCGCTGCATATCCTTCTGGGCTCCATCCTTGTCGCCCATCTGCATCAGCAGGTTTCCCCGCTTTAGCAGATGTTCGCTCAGGGCAGCCTTGATTTCGGCATCCTCGCCGTCGGCCTCCAGCTTCTTCTCCAGCTCCACCACCTGCTGCGTGAGGGTAGCCACCAGAAGAACAGGATTCATTTCATTCAAATCCATAACTTCTATCCTATTTATATTGATATATATGTCTTATTACTTATATATAATAATGTGGATTTACTTGATGGCTCCGATGATTTCCGTCACCGATTTGCAGCCGTGGGCATCCAGCCACTCGTTCATGCCGTCCTTCACCTTCTTGGTTACGGCAGGATCCAGGAAGTTGGCAGTACCGATTTCGATGGCTGTGGCACCACACATCAGGAACTCGATGGCATCCTTGGCGTTCGAGATACCGCCCAAGCCCACCACTGGGATGTTGACGGCATGAGCCACATCATACACCATGCGCAGGGCTACAGGCTTCACGCAAGGACCGCTCAAGCCACCCGTGCGGATGCTCAGCAGCGGCTGGCGCTTCTCTATATCCACCGCCATACCCATCAGCGTATTGATGAGCGAAACGGAATCGGCACCCTCTGCCTCTACGGCACGGGCTATGTCGGCAATGCTGGTAACGTTAGGCGAAAGCTTCACGATAAGCGTCTTGTCGTACACCTTGCGCACAGCCTTCACCACGCTTGCCGCACCCTCGCAGGTAACGCCGAAGGCCATACCGCCATCCTTTACGTTAGGACAAGAGATGTTCAGCTCGATGGCAGGAATCTTCTCCAGCTCGTTTACGCGCGCCGCACACTCGGCATAGCTCTCAGGCGAATGTCCGCTCACGTTTACAATCATGTTGGTATCGATATCCTTAATCTGAGGATAGATGTGCTCGCAGAAGTACTCCACGCCCTTGTTCTGAAGACCCACGCAGTTGAGCATACCCTGAGGCGTTTCAGCCATTCTAGGATAGTCATTTCCCTCGCGTGGTTCCAGGGTTGTACCCTTCACGATGATGCCTCCTATTTCCTCCAGAGGAACGAAATCTGCAAACTCCAATCCGTAGCCGAAAGTACCCGATGCTGTCATCACAGGGTTCTTCAGTTTCAAATCCTTTATATTTACACTTAAATCAGCCATAATCTTTCTAACTCAAATAATATTCTATTACAATTTTAGAGCATAAATGCTCGGATTAGATATCCCAGGTGAGCTGCTTGATGTTGATGACAGGACCATCGGTGCATACGCACTTGTGTCCCTCGGTGGTCTTCTCCACGCAGCAGAGGCAGGCACCCACGCCACACGCCATCTTGTTCTCCAGCGATACCTCGCACTCCACGCCAGCCTTCTTGGCAAAGCGCGCCACGCTCACCATCATAGGCTTAGGACCGCAGGTGGAAATCATATCAAACTGCTCGTTCTCCAGCACAGAGTGGTTGGTTACGAAACCCACCTCGCCGGCAGAACCATCCTCGGTGGTGATGCATACCTTGCCTATCTTGGCAAACTCGTCGAGCTCCAGCAGGTCGGTATCCTTTCGGGCACCCAGCAGGAAGGTGACTTCAGCACCGAAATCCTTAATCATCTTACCAAAATAGAGGAGCGGAGCCACGCCTACGCCACCACCCACAAGCAGGTATTTCTGCTCTTTGCGGGTAGGCATCGTGAAGCCGTTGCCCAATGGCAGCATACAGTTGAGCGTATCGCCCGCCTGCAGTTTTCCGAGCTGCTTTGTGCCGTCGCCCACCATGGCAACGAGCAGCCAGAGCTGGTTCTTCTCGCGGTCTACGAAGTTGATAGAGATAGGTCGGCGAAGCATTGTCGTAGCCGAATGATCCACTCTTACTTCCACAAACTGGCCAGGCTTCATTTCTGGCAAAGGTTTCTCGTCGGTAAGCTTAATCAACACATGCTTGTCGCTAAGGCTTTCCACAGAAACCACCTTGAGGTCGAGAACATACTTTTTCATCTTTTCGATATTATTATTATAATGTTATTTACTCAAGTTTCGCAAGTGAGCTCCACACGCCCTGAAAGGGCAGAAGCTCCTAGCCCAGGGCAGCGCCCTGGGTAATCATGGACGCAAGTTTGTCGCCCTGTAAGGGCAAAAGCTTCAAAAGAATCAGGCAATTTACAAAGCTTTTGCCCTTACAGGGCGCCTTGTTGATTGCTATTATACCCAGGGCGATGCCCTGGGCTAGGAGCTTTTGGGCCTTCAGCCCGTACTTGAACCACTTGCGAAACTTCAATTATTTACTCATGTTATTGCAACCTTATTATATATTAGGTGCAAAGGTACTGCAAAAAATCGAATTTCACAAATTCGAGAGGAAGTTTTTTGCCCGCCTTACTTCTTCGGCACAAAGGTCTCCCAGGTCTGGTCGTCGTAGAAGATGCGGATTTCCGTAATCCTGCGCTGCGGTTTGTCCACTATTTTAACCGCTGCATTGGCGATATTTTTAGGTGTCCTTTTTACACCGTGCATCTGAGGCTGGTCGAAGAGCGAGGGAGAAGCAGGAGAGGAATCCTGTCCGTCTGCCCCGAAATCGAGCGAAGGCTCCATGGTGCCGCCTGCCATGCCGCCAGCCCCCGGCATGCCGCCCTGAGCACCCATACCCGTTGATGCAGAAGCACCTCCATACATATCCAGCGAATCCTCGGTGCCCATACTGCCTGCACCCGTAGAACCCCCCAATGATGCTCCCGGAGCCCCGCCTTCCACCTTATTAATATACATAGGAGGAGTACCGAAAAGCAACCACTCGGTGTTCACCTGAGGGAACTTTTTCTTGATTGCATCCACGATGTCGAGCGTAGGTTTGGTACGGTCGTTGAAGATGTTGCTCAGGGTTGCTGTCGACTTTCCGATGAGCTGAGCGAAACTCTGCTGGTTGAGTTTCTGGTCCTCCATAATCTGTCTGATTCTATCTTTCATGCCACTCAAAATTTTCAGTTTATACGATGTTTCAATCGATGTTTTATTTCCGAACAGGGCGTTTTTTGCCCCATTTTTCTAAGATTTTACAAAGGTAAAGCAAAAATTTGGTTATACCAAACTTTTCTGCAAAAATTTAGTTTTTTAAACTTTACGTTTATGTTTTCAAATTTATAAACTACCATTTATAAATGTAAGTTTTCTGATTCAGATTTATATATCTGATTTTACTATTCTAAATTAGTTACAAAGCTTTTCTTGATGCAAAAGAAGCAAATCGCTGATTCCCAAAGCCTATTTTAGCCAAAAAGTAGGCATTTTAGGGGCGTATGCACTTTGATATGTCTATTTTCAAGAAAACAGATTGAAGCTTGAAATAACTAAAATATATAACTCACTGGGTTTCACATACTTCCAAGTTTAAAATCATCAATGTATATTTATACATTTATACCATCAAATCATGATATTCACGTTTATATTTATAAATCTGAACATCATTTACGAACATAAAGTTTCCTCCAATTTACTTTTATAAACTAAATCACCGATTTATATTTATTCTATTTATAATTATAAATTATAGATATATAAACCTTAAAGAATGCAAACGCTAAATTTTGGGGGTCAAACGATGGCAAATTTTTCCATTTTGAGCGTTTTCAAGCCCGCAGGCCGAGTTTTGGGCAAATTTGCGAGTATTGAAGGGGGTTATTTTCGATAACCCGTTGATATACACCATAGTTAGGTATGATTTCACCGAAATCAGGAAAATCGCCATCTAGATGAGAAAACCACGAAAACGAGACTCGACACGAGAGAAAAACAAAAAAAATAGCGCCCGTTTTCTCGTCAACGAACGCTATTTCCATCTCTTTTTGGAGGCTAAACGCCCTCCCCGATTCCAGATCATTTCATTTTCCAAACAAAAGGGAGAAGGAGCAAAAATCGCTCCTCCTCCCACCCTTCTTCGCCGACTCGTAAATTGCCGCAAACCGAGCCGGAAACGAAGTTGTTTTTTCACTAATGAAGGATGAAAAAGATGAGTTCCTTCATCAGTTCGCCAGCCGAAGTAAACGGATTATCGATGCCCTTACTCTTCGCATCCACCTCCTTCATCTTCTCGATAATCTGCATCACCTTCACGCCGGAATAGTTTCTCATTCCCGTCAGATAATCGCGCACGCCCCAGGTTCCTTTCAAATCCAGGAATTTTGCAAACTCATTTTCGTTCTGCTTGTTGGGTGCATAATAGGCTATCATCAGATTCTGGAAGTAAGAAAAGAGCAACGGGAGAATCGCATAGAGCGAACCCGTCTTCGGGTTGCTGTCAAAATACTTTATTATCTGATTTGCCTTGAAAACGTCGCGCTGGATGATGGCATTGCGAAGCTCGAAGGCATTGAAGTCTTTGCTCACGCCGATTTCCTTCTCCACCACGTCGGGGGTAACCCTGCGGTCGGAATCGCTCAGCGAGATGAGCAGCTTGTCGAGCTCTGATGTGAGACGGTGGAGATCGGCTCCGATGTGGTCGGCTATCATCTGCACCGCCTTCGGCTCTATCGTAGCCTTCCTTGCCTTCAGATAGGTCTCGATGAAGCCAGGAAGCTGCCGGTCGTAGAGTTTCTTGCTTTCAAAGACCACGCCCGCCTTTTCTGCTCGGGGCAGGAATTTCTTTCTTCTGTCTATCGTGCCGTTTTTATGACAAATCACGAGCACGGTAGACTTCACCGGCTTTTCCAGATACCGCTCCAGCGCCTCCAGGCTCTTCAGGTTCTGCGCCTCCTTCACAATCACCACTCTATACTCGGCCATCATCGGATAGCCCTTGCACTGGTCCACTATCTGAACTGCCGTGGTATCCGCGCCGAAAAGCACCGTCTGGTTGAAATCACGCTCCTCGGGCTGCAGCACCGACTCCGCAATATAGTCGCAGATCTTGTCGATATAGAAAGGTTCGTCGCCCATCAGCACATAGACGGGCGCAAACTCACGAGCCTTCAATGATTTCATCACCGACTCGTAACTTATTGCACTTTTCTTTTCTGCCATTGATTTATTTTTTGTATCTTTGCAATGTTATTCAGATGCAGCCCCGGGAGTCAGCCCATGAGTTTGCCCATGGCATGCCCCAGGAGGCCTGCATTTCCACCTGCAAAGGTACAAAAATAAATCGAACTATATATATAATAAGGTAGAGAAATTTAAAAAAGAGATATGATTCGCTTAAACTTGCCAACTTTCGACATCAAGGTTTCGGGCACCCGACAGCAGCCCAGAATCCTGGATGTGCTGCGCAGAAAATACGTGGCGCTCACTCCCGAGGAGTGGGTGCGCCAGCATTTCGTTCACTTCCTCATAGAGCACAAGGGCTATCCTGCCGGACTGCTTGCCAACGAGATTCAGCTCAAAAGCGGCGACAAGGTGCTGCGTGCCGACAGCGTGCTCTATAGCCGCGACCTGCGCCCCAGGATGATTATCGAGTACAAGGCGCCCCACATCCCCATCACCCAGAAGGTGTTCGACCAGATATCCGTATATAACCTTCTGCTCCACGTAGACTTCCTGGTGGTGAGCAACGGACTGGAGCATTACATCTGCAAGATGGACTACGAAGGTAAAAAATATGTATTCCTTGAAGACATCCCCGAATACTCCGATTTATTGACAATATAAGAAAAAGGGGCAACGAGGCATCCCCTCCGTTTCCATCCCATTTTTCCATCATTATCGCCAAAACACCCCATTTATCCCCCTTCAAAATTCGCATATTTCCGGGCAACTGTACGGCTGCTCAGAAATACGCAAATTTTGGAGGGGCTTTTTTGCTGCAAATACAGTTATTTTTTAATAAAAATCAGCGCTACATTTTGTTTTCTACCTATTTATTATTATCTTTGCAGAAATTTTAAATTCAAAAAAGTAATGGCAACAGACAATATGAAAATAGCCGTAGCCGGTACAGGCTATGTAGGACTCAGCATCGCTACGTTGCTAAGCCAGCACCACCAGGTAGTGGCCGTGGATGTGGTTCCGGAAAAAGTGGAACTCATCAACAACAGAAAGTCACCTATCCAGGACGACTATATCGAGAAGTACCTGACAGAAAAGGAACTCAACCTCAAGGCTACCACCGATGGAGCAGAAGCCTATAAGGACGCCGACTTCGTGGTCATCGCCACACCTACTAACTACGACCCCGTGAGAAACTACTTCGACACATCACACGTAGAAGAGGTGATTGAACTCGTAAAAGAGGTGAATCCCGATGCCATCATGGTTATCAAGAGCACCATCCCAGTGGGCTACTCCGAGAACATCCGCAAGAAGATGAACTGCGACAACATCATCTTCGCACCCGAATTCCTCCGCGAAAGCAAGGCCCTCTACGACAACCTCTACCCTAGCCGCATCATCGTGGGAAGACCCGAGGGCGACGAACGCCTCGACAAGGCAGCCCACATCTTCGCAGCCCTGCTGCAGGAGGGAGCCATCAAGGAGAACATCGACACCCTCTTCATGGGACTCACCGAGGCTGAGGCAGTGAAGCTCTTCGCCAACACCTACCTTGCCCTGAGAGTGAGCTACTTCAACGAGCTGGATACATACGCCGAAATGAAGGGACTCGACACCAAGGCTATCATCGACGGCGTGGGACTCGACCCGAGAATCGGCACCTTCTACAACAACCCATCTTTCGGCTATGGCGGCTACTGCCTGCCAAAGGATACCAAGCAGCTGCTCGCCAACTATGCCGACGTGCCAGAGAACCTGATTCAGGCCATCGTGGAGAGCAACCGCACCCGCAAGGATTTCATCGCCGACCGAGTGCTCAACATGGCTGGCTACTACGACTACGCCAACCAGAACAACTACAACGAGGCAGAAGAGAAGCCTTGCACCATCGGCGTTTACCGCCTCACGATGAAGAGCAACAGCGACAACTTCCGCCAGAGCAGCATCCAGGGCGTGATGAAGCGCATCAAGGCAAAGGGTGCCCAGGTGATTATCTACGAGCCGACGCTGAAGAACGGAAGCACCTTCTTCGGAAGTCTTGTGGTGAACAACCTGGAGGAGTTCAAGCGCCAGAGCCATGCCATCATCGCCAACCGCTACGACAAGTGCCTGGACGATGTGAAGGAGAAGGTATACACCCGCGACATCTTCAGAAGAGACTGATTTGAGTTAATAGTTTATAGTTTATAGTTAAAAGCGGAAGACTGAAAATAACAAATTATTAAAATAGATAAAAAATGGCAAAGTTAGTTATCAATTCCTATGAGGAATTTGCTTCTCACCTGGGTGAGAAATTAGGAGAGTCAGAATGGTTGCAGATCGACCAGGATCGTATCAACAAGTTTGCAGACGCTACCCTCGACCCACAGTGGATCCACGTAGACGTAGAGCGCGCCAAGGTAGAAAGCCCTTACCACAGCACCATCGCCCACGGCTACCTCACCCTCTCGGTATTGCCTTACCTCTGGCAGCAGATCATCGAGGTGAACAACATCAAGATGCTCGTTAACTACGGCATGGACGAGATGCGCTTCGGCCAGCCGGTAATCACCGGTTCACGCGTTCGCCTCGTGGCAACACTCCATGAGATTCAGAACCTGCGCGGCATCTGCAAGACCAGCATCAAGTTTACCATCGAGATTGAAGGCCAGCGCAAGCCAGCCCTTTCAGGCATCGCCCAGTTCCTCTATTATTTCGAGAACTAAACCGGCATGGCGGCAGGAAAATGGATAGGAGGTTTCCTCGGTTTCATCACCGGCGGACCTCTTGGCGCCCTTGCCGGCTTTGCCCTGGGCTCACTCTTCGACCACGGCATGGACGAGGTGAACAAGCCGGGCAATGGCGGGGGCGGCAACCGCAATGAATACTCCAACGCCTACGAAGCCTACAGCGGCTACGGAAGAAGCCAGCAGGGCTACGGCCAACAGCATGCCTACGAGGGCCAGCGCAACAGCTTCATGTTCTCGCTTCTGGTATTGTCTTCGTATATCATTGCCGTGGATGGCAAGATTATGCATTCTGAGATGGAGCTGGTGCGCCGGTTCCTGCTCCAGAACTTCGGCGAATCGGCCAAGAAGCAGGGCGAGGAGATACTTCTCAAGCTCTTTGAGCAGCAGAAGCGCATGGGCATGCAGCAATATCGCAGCGTGATACACGACAGCTGCCATCAGATTCGTGCCAATATGATGTACGAACAACGCCTGCAGCTGCTCAACTTCCTGGTGATGATAGCCCAGGCCGACAACGTGGTTTCTCCAGAAGAGGTTCAGGCCCTGAAGGAGATAGCCATCCACATGGGTCTGGAGCCATCAGATGTAGACCAGATGCTGGGCATGCATGGCGACAGCAGTTCATCGGCATCATCCGACACATCGCTTGATGATGCCTACCGCATTCTGGGCATCACGCCCGATGCCTCTAACGACGAGGTGAAGGCTGCCTATCGCAAAATGGCGCTGAAGCATCACCCGGACAAGGTGGCAGCCCTGGGCGAGGATGTGCGCCGTGCCGCAGAGAAGAAGTTCCAGGAAATCAACGATGCCAAGGATAAAATCTACAAGGCAAGGGGGATTTAACCTGGGATTTTTGTCAGCAAGTCTGTAGCCTGTTAAGGGCAAAAAGCATAAAAAAATAGAGGGTGTGTCATAAGTACATGACACACCCTCTTTTTTATACCAGAGGATTCTTCCAGAAATCTAGATGATGGTAATCCAGATGGATTCCTCCTTCTGCTGCGCCTCCTCTATCAGTTTCATCAGCCGGTGAAGCCAGATGCGGGAGTTCACCACCATACCCTTCTGCTTGTTCTCGCCCACCAGGATGCAGCCCTGGGTATCGTCGGGATAGTTGCCGGCATGGATGCGGATGCCCTCGAAATTAGGCACGCCCTGCAGATAGGGCAGCCACTGCTTGAACCTCGGCGACATCGTGACAAGCACCCGATAGGATCCTTCGGGGATGGCAGTGTGGCCCGGAATCTTTCTTGCCACCTTGCCACTCTCCCTGCCATACTTGCCCTTCTCCTCCTCGGGCTTCAATTCCACACCCTTCAGGTTGCGCCACGTAGGCTCCAGGGTGTCGCAGAAGTAAGCGTCCTTCGACAACTTCTGCAAGTCAAACTGATGAAGAAAACTTCTCTTGTCGCCCGCCTTCTTGCCCGAAAGCGCCTTGCGCTTCACGTCGGCATCGGATAGGATATAGAGGCGGCCGATGGTATAAGAATTCTTCTTCGCTATACGCTCTAAAACTATTTCCATAAGCATTATGTTTTTTAATGTGTAAACATCCCAGTAAGCTAACTCAAATCCAGCCCGTCGCGTCTGTACTTAAGCTTCGTAAAACTGTGATAACTGTTATTGTGACTGTCATTGCTGCCACGTCTTATATATTTTCTGTATACCCAGGTAGCCAGCAGATGAGCCGTACCCTCTTTCGGCAGCCCCAAGGCATTACGTGCATCCACCACCTGCTGCTCGGTAAACATATCCGGCAGCGCCTGGAGAAGATTGGAAGGCCCGCGCTTGTTGGAATGCTCACCCCTGTTGGCAGAATTGCGGATATCCTCCTCGAAGAACCGCATCTTGCACCACAAGTCATAACGCTCGCTCCAGCGGATGAAATCCTCAATCTCCTCCTCCCATCTGTAGCCATTTGCCACATAAAGCACACAAGCCTTCAGATAGGCAATCACATTGGCACGGAAGGTGAAATTCTCGTAGATTCTGTTCTGCATAACCTGCGAAAAATCAGCATTTTCCTCACTCAGTTTATCTGCCAAGGCGTATGCTTCCGGGCATTCTATCAACCCCGTGGCAGCACAGAGGTTCTCGATATACGGCTTCAGCTTCTTTCTAAACTGATCGTCGTAGTTGCCATACACAGGAACTCTCTCGCCGATTTCTCTTTCGGGAATCGTACAGAAATTGATTCTGCTCAGCGGTCCGTCGGTCAGCACTTTTGAAAAATAACGCTGTCCCTTCTCGATGGTGGTGGAAGCATTCCAGTTGAAGCGGATGGTAACACGCTCGGTAACACTCTGAAGTCCGACTCTTGTTTGTCCATAGATATTACCCGGGTCAAAAGCAAGACACATAATTCGGAAGTGCTGATTTCCAATACCCCTCAAGGCATCAAACTGATCTATTTCGTTAAGCGAAGTATAGAGGAAGTGCTCTTTAGCCTCTGCTGTACGCATCACGAAAGCCGGATTAGTCATGTCGGCATCAATCTCTTGAATAATGAGATTGTCTGGACGCTTGCGTTTATCCTTGTTGGCTCCCTTGCGCATCATCTCTTCCTTCCACTCCTTTTCACGCTGCAGGTTTTCCATGTCGCGCTTACGGATATCCTCCATAATCATCGAAATCGGCATCTGCACGCAGCTTTTACCAGCACCTGTACCAGCTAACAGACAGCACATTAGGGTAGCTTCATGCTCCACATTATCAATGTATCTGAATCTTGTTTTCCAGAGGTGTGTAGCCAGAGGAGGGAAGATGGCGCAAGCCACGGCAGGCTTGTAGATATCCGGAGACTGGGATACCAGGAGCTCTACGAGCTTGGGAAGTTTCTTGGGCATGGGTGGAGCTGGTGGATATTCATCTTCGCCATCATTACCTTGAGCATTGAGGTTTGAGCTTTTAACTTTAAACTGTAAACTGTCAACTTGCTGAATGGCCTGTTTCTCTGCCGTAGCATTGATGCGGATCACATCACGGGAAAAAGGCTTCGAACTGTCACCATATTTTGCATAGAAATCATGAATCAGCTGGTGGCAGTCACGCTCCCCGTAATAGCTAGGCATCTTCTTTGCCACCACCTTCATCAGTTCCTCCTCTCCCATCACTCTAGATGCTCCTGCGCTCATGATGGCGAGCAGGGAAGAATGACGGGAACCGATGGTATCGATATCCATTCCCTGCAATCCCGCCGCCTCCTTGAAGAGTTCGAAGGCTATAAGATTCTTCTCACTAGCTTCTTGGATTGCCACTCCGCCAGCATTCTGATTATCTCCAGCAGGGCTGAGATGAGAATCATTAACACGATGGCTATCAACAGGTTGGGCAGGCTGAACAGCAGCGCCAGCATAAACAGCGTTATCGCCGTTAGTGCCCTGAAATCGATTGTCTTCACTTTGAACATGGTCATTACTTTGAACTTTGAGATTTGAACTTTGAACTTTATGATTACTATTAACTGCGTTAGCCACACCCCTGCCGTCAATCGTCAGCCCCCTCTTCAGGAAAGCCTCTCTTCTCAACGAAATCTCCTCTGCGGGCAGCACCGCATACCACTCCTTAGAACGGTAAATCTCGGAATCCTTATCCGTAATATAAATCATTCTCTCCGGCGATATGCAGCTCTCATCATAAGGCACGCCCAGCGCCTCACAATACGCCTTCTGCGTCTCCTCTATCGTCATGCCCACTGGCATACGGATATCAATATGCAGCTTCTTTCTGGCGGAATACTCCAGGTGCAGCAGCATCCCCTTCCATATAGAGTCGCTGCAGTTCAGCTCCCTCGCACGCTCTATCGCCTGCTCCACATACTCCTTCTCATCCACATCCACGGTAGTCTGAAAGAGGAAAGCCGTAGGATCAGCATTATCCTGCGCCCTTCGATTCTTCAGAAACCGATAATAATGCGCACAACGGAAAGGCAACTGCCCCTTGATTCTCTGTTGTGCCTTGGCGATCTTGGCCTCATCAGCCCTATCTACGCTGCGAATAGACTTCTCGCCACGAATCTGCAGCACCATCTCGTGCAGCCAGGGCAGCGAGATGGTCTTGTCATACTCCGAGAGCGGCTGGCAGCTTGCGCTGCCCTTGTTGCCCCCTCGGAATCCATTGAATGCAATCAGATGTTGCATCGTTTCATTTTGTACACTCATCTAAACTATAAAAAAAAATAAAAGCGTTATTTAAATAAACTTTCGCAAAAATCCGTGTAATCCGTGTAATCCGTGCCTAAACAAAACACCTATCCCAGATTCTTCACCTCATACATTTCTGCGAGTTCCCAGAAACGATGCACCAGGTCGTGGATAAACTTTCTGCCCTTCTCCGTCCACACCAGATAAGTGCTCGTCACCACTTTACCCACCTTACGCTTCGTTCCGTCGCCCGCAGGCGCCATAAAGGCACGATACTTGGTGCGGCTCTTCGCCAGCCCCATGTGCGCATAATCCGCATAGAGCATATACTGCCCACTCTGGTAATACTGCACATGCAGGGAACAGAGCGAGCGGTTCAGCTCCTGCGCCGTAATGCCCAATTCTTTCGCCACCTGGGTAGTGGTGAAGCACGAAACGGAATCCAGCACATTATCCGAATACATCGCCTTCGGCAGAAGTCCGTCCACCTGACGCTCCAGAGCCACCACATTCTGTCCCTGGATAGCCATGCGGACCATCTGGTCGTTCACCTCCTCGTTGAGGCGATGAATCTCCTCATCCTGTTCGCCGATGAGTTTCTTGTCGAGCCCCATCTGCACTTCCTGCTGATGCAGTTTGGATTTCTGCTCCTCCATCAGCTTCTTCTGCTCTTTGAGCAGCTCTTTCTGCTTCTCCAGCAGCGCCTCCTTTTCCTTCAGGGTAGCACGGAGAATCTGTTCGGCACTGCGAATCATCTCCTCCTCGCTCTCCCCTTCATGCACTGGGATATAACCGCCCGTCTTGCGAATCTGAGGCAGTACCACCGAGGTAACCCAATCCTTAAACATCACTGCCGATGGCAGCTTGGAACCTAGCACCAGGGCATAGAATCCGCTCTCGTTAACGAAGATCATCTGCGTTAAACGTTTAGCTGGCGTTCCATCCTTCTTCTTACCCACCTCTACCCATACGCAGCGTTTCGCTGCATCATGTGGGTTAACATGCTGTTTTACAGCCAAATCCGCTCTTTTATATCCCAGCGCATCACACAAATCCTTAGCACAGAACCAAGGTTCGCCCTTCTCATCAGTAGCCATGCGAACCATTCCGAACTCCGGATTTTCGAACACACACACCGGTGCCGCCTTCTTATTTTTAGAAGACTGTGCACCACACTTGGCAGGGCCAGCAGCCTGGCTGCCCCCCACCTTCTGACTTTTTGAATTTGTCATAACGAATAAAATTAATGTTAAATAAAAAAGTAGGAATTAAAAATTGTATCAGCCTTGTCAAAGAACGATGGGCTGATACGCTGCGCCAGCTACAACCTGGCACGAAATCTATGCCAGCATCCTGGCGATAGTAAACGGAAAAGCCCCGAATCCCAGAACACGGCTCGTTCTGAAATCCGGGGCAAAAGTACGGAGTTTTTCCCAACCTCACCTAGTACCCGGCTAGTACCACAGTACTAGGTAGTACTAGAAAATAATCATTAAAACGGCAGTTTTCATGCCAAAATCAACCCAATATAGGCTTGATTTTCTTATCAAAGTCTATTATCAACGGCATATTCATAGCTCTGTTACGCCCCGACTTCAAAGCCTTGGCGCTCAGATGCCAGAATGCACCCATCACCACCCAAACATGGGCTATGTCTAACTTAAAGGCTATCTGATATGCCAAATATCCCTTCTGTGCCCATGAAAGACGAAGCGGCTGAAAATCCTCATCCAGCAAGTGGATATCACGGAGCGCCTGCAGCACGCGAAGAGCCTTCTCCGTATGCAGCAACTCCATTTCCGGATCCTCTTTCGCCTGAGAATCTTCCTCAGGAAAGTGATCATCTCCACAAGAGCTCATGCCTTTATCCTCTGAGTTTATGCCTTCAGAGGATAAATCTTTCTGTTTATCACCAGCTATCTCTTCGACAGCTATCTTGAAATCCTGATGCGACAAATCGGCTATGCCGGTCAGCACCAGGAGAACTTGCTCAACGATACCCGCATCAACTATCAAAGTCAAGCGAGTTTGTTTGTATATTGCCATAATTTGTAATTTTATGGTAGAGCAATACAGAATGAAAGCTTTCTCCTATTCATTCTACCGGTTATTAAAAACCCTTAAAAAAGGGATAGTCATTTCTATTTCGTTTTCCTTATCTATCTTTACTATTATCTACTGCTTTTCGTGTGTTTATCCTGATTTTTCAAGTAGTCTTAAACGACAAAAACACGAGAAACCCGCCTCCGACAAGCGTTTAGCTCGTCAAAGGCGGGTTATCCGTTTTTCTTCATGGTTGCAAAGATAATAAAAAAACTACAAACTGCAACTTTTTTCCCAAGATTTTTTCTATTTTTCTCTTTTCTTTCTCTTTCCCTATTCTTTTCCTTCTATTTCTCTTCTATCTACATCTTTTTCCTCCTCTGTTTCCTCCCCTCCAAAAAGTCTCAACATCTAGGAGGGTACATACAGTAACATAAAAGTTAGCTTATACTCCCTCTGTTTATTTTATACAAGGAGAAGAAACATCTTCTCTACTTTAAACCATATTTTCTTTTCAAACGCCAATAGTCGTTTTCGGTAATCAGAGCTCGTTTACTACTCTTTTCGAAAAATATATGTCCATGCATCTCTCTATCATAGAAATCATACCAAATATTTTTAAATGGTCCCGATTTACCATTGAAAACGCAAGAAATAATCGGATAGTCAAAATATTCATCTCCATCTTCTTTGATATCTGCAATGTACGAGTAAGGAATGTTGCCGATAATATCAACATTAAGTTCCATATATTCGCCATCGTATTTACATTTCTCGAATTCGTTTTTGAGCATCCATTCTCCATGTGGATTGATGACGATTGTTTCGGAAGTCCAAGGAGCTATTTTCATCTGGATACCATCATGATATATATTAAAAGGGAAAGATTTAAACCAGGAATCATGCTTCCCATCATCATCAGTATCTGGATAATCTTCATCGTATATAGAACGAATTATCACCTTGGAGACTTTAAATTTATCGTAAGGATGTTCTAACAAATGATATCTATCCTCATTAGTCAGCTTTACGAATTTACGCAATAGGCTTTGATTAACTAACTGTTCACCAAGCTTTGCGGCTTCTATTCTTTTTCGAGCAAGCTCTTCTTTGTCTATATCTGAGCCAAAGTAGTTCTCCTTTATTGTTTTATACTTTTCTTGGTGTAACTTGGAAGTCAAAATTGACTCACCCCATATTTCTGCCTTAGAGAATCCTTTTACCTTAGCATAAGTTTTAAAATCTTCGTGGGCTTCTTTTCTTACCTCACAGGATGTTACCACCAATAAGCTTTGACCATCAGTACTTTTATTCCCTTCAATAATTTTATCAACAATCGCACGAAGTTGTGATTTCTTTAAATTATTATAGCGCTTACATTGGACAAAACATGTTAGACCACTATCTTTTTCTTTACAATAAATATCAACACCCTGATCAGCACCTTTTTTGCCATAGTGACGAATATCTTTATACATACCTGAAAAGTCAAGTATTTCTAAAACCATCATTTCAAACATAGATGGTTCCAAATCTTCAAAATGTAATCTTCGACTACTTTTTACTTGAAAATCATTCATCATACAATCAAAAATTTATATATTTAATATATATTATTCGTTCTCTTTATAAATAGCCTGTTCTTTGCAATGTCTAAAGAATTCTTCTTTAGTCTTACAAACACCCCGAAGAGCCCACTTAGGCATACCGAATTTAGCAGGATGCTCCAACGATACCCAGTCGCCAACATCAAACTTAATACGGATAGGATACTCTTCGTCTTCTACCCGAATCAAATTTGCCTTAAACACCTTATAATAGCCCTTAATATGACTGCCAAAAGTGATAGGAGCAATGTATCGGATTGTTTGAATATCCTTCGCTTCTTCTATACCCTTCTTGCCCATAACTATTGTGTTGGCATAACCATCAAGAACAGCATTCAAATCATCATTAACTTCTTTATCAATGGTCAAAATCATGTATTCTGCATCCTTTGGCTCATCTGAGGTATAGTACAAGCCCTTTTGAGGAATACTCTCATCAAGTATCTCTATAGAAGCTCTTCCTATCAAAGATTCAATGAATTTAACCAATAAATCTCTATTCTCAGCATCCTTTGGACGAAGCGGAAAAGCACCAATATTAACCTCGTCTATTGTCTTGTAAAATTTTGAGACTTCGACATCGACCTTTTCTCCACCACCAGGAAACAAAATATAACCACCTATGACTTCTTTTTTAAGTTCTGCAGACGTATGGTCCTTATAATAAATGGCATCCCTATAGCGGTGCATCTGATTAATAGCATCCTCAGGTGGTGTATCAACACCATTCACTTTGCCGTCAATACGATATTTTGCATCAAAGAGATAAGTCATCTTCATATTTTTCTGAAGGTCATTCTTTGTAAGCTGCAAGACAATATCCGGCTTTTGAGCAACAGTTGGAACAACAAGATTCTCCATGCTGATAGAATCATTTTCTTGATCAGTATGCTTGGGATTATAGACAAGTTCAGCAAGCTCCACCCCATCTTTCTTAAACAAGATGCACGAATGTTCTCCCTTTTTAAGATTCCAGGTGAATAAACCGTTCATTTCACCTCGGTTGTGGTGATCCATATCCACATCGTCACCAAGAAGTTCCTTTACAATATGGCTAACCTCTATAAAACACCAAATTTCATAAAGTGTTGCTATATCCTTAGTTTGAAGACGATAGATGCCGTCGTACAAAGAATATGCACGACGAAGAAGGTTCCAGGTTCGATATACCTGGCTATAGCCGGTTGCCTTCTGCAGCACCATACTTTCCTGATTCAACCCCTTGTATCGCCCCATGGTGCGGAAAAAAGGATTTCTACCAAGATATTTCAACGTAGCTAGAACAGAATCCATTTCACTTTTAAAAGCATCTGATACCCCCTTAGTAGCTTCAATCCGTTTTTTCAATGACTCATATCTTGCAGTTATCTGCTGAAGAGCATACTTCAAAAAACGGTTTTCTTGCGTATCATTACTCTGTATTTGTCGTTCTACACGATAAAGGTGAGCTTGTTCTTTGCGATGTTCTGCCAATTCATTTTCAATAGAAGTTGGTATGTGAATTAGCTTATCTGCCCTGACATAGGTTTCAATACTATGCAGCCTATGACGAGGGCGCTCAATAATACTTTTGACTGCACTGATAAACTTCTTCTGTTCGCCTGCAAATATATTCCACCATATAAGTTCTGGCGTTTCCCCTTCTTCATCTGGAGTGAAGCCATGAAAAGTTCGTCTCAGATAATCAAGAGACAACATGCGGTATTCTTTTTCTATATCTTCTACTATCTGTCTCCAGTGCTCATGATAGTTCAGTTTTGAACTCAACACTTCAAAGCCAAAAGAGAAATGGCGAATCTCTTTTCCAACAGTATAGTTGATAAGAATTTCACTTTTGCCAATATCGTTTTTATAATTTAGGAAACCAGCAAGTATTCCTCTTCTGAAGCTAAAATTCTCATTGTCGCTCTGAAGAGTGCTGCCAAAATCTGCGTCTGTTACATAATCTTCGAACTCAACCCATATTGGGTATTCTGCATTATCAAAGAATACTGCTGGCGCATCATCCCCAAGAGAAATGGCGATTTTATGGCCTTCTTCGTCTATTCTGACTACAGACAATACACCTTCAGACCACGAGTAAGAAGATGTGAGATTTTCAACACCTACATTACTCGCAGCCTTCTGCCAAATGGCACCGAACTTACTACATTCGATGCTCATTGTAAAATCTTGATGTTTAATTGTCAGAAGTTCCATATATTAGCTCCAAAAACTTGTATAACCCGATGAAAGACGTTTCTTCATTTCACTCAATTTTGCCAAAGAAATAGACTTGTGAACACCAACAGACTCTTTGTCTGCATAGCTTTCTTTACTTATCTTTTCCAGACCCTCCTTTATTACATTTTCAAGTTCTGTAAGGAATTGCACACTAACTTTTGTTTCATCGCCCTCTATACGAGAAAGTATTTTCATACTTGTTATTTCATCCAAAGCACAAGCTATCACAAAGTTTGTCGAAAATTCTTTTCCCTCCACATTTTTAACATATGGGAGATTGTTGACAACATATAACAAGAACTCATTTCTTGTTCGGTAGGCAATTTTAAAAGGTGTACCTTCAAGTTTAGAGTTTATATTCTGCAAGAATTTTATGACTACATCACAGATTACTTTATTCTGTTCATAGATATCGACTCCTTCAACAGCGGATCCAATGAGTTGATTATAAGTCAAATTCCCTATTCTCTCATATCGGCTGGTTAAACCGCCAAAAAGATCAACATCATTCATTTCTATAGTCATGGCACGATCAAGAACCTTACGGCTAAAAGAGAACGTAGTTTCATCCATATTAACTGTTCCTACAACAATCAAGTTTTGAGGGATACAGATGCCATCCCTGAGAAAACGAGTTTTAATTTCCTCTGTTTTTGTCAATTCGTTTACAAGATTGTAAAACCATTGCTGTGCCTGTTTTTTAAGGATCGGATCTGTTTTTACAGTTCCATCAGCCGCAGACTTTCTACTTTCAATAACACTCAGATACTCTGCAAAATACTGTTCTACTGGCGCAAGATTCATTTCATCAAGACAAAGAAAATATGGAATGCCCGGTTCTTCCCATGCACGAGCGATAAATCTTAGGAAATCTCCTGCAATATATATTGGCTCTCCACTAACACGACTAACATAACCTATCAATTCTGAGGAGTCATGCCAATTCGGCTTCACTTGTACCATCTCAAAATTTCTTGGCTTCTGAGCCTTATATTCCACAGCATTTTCATCCCAGCAAGCTCTTGCCAGTTCTCTAACGATACGGCTTTTGCCAGTACCTGAGATTCCTGCCAAAATAAGAAATGGCTTACTCTTTATGGCCGTTATATATGTTCGATATTTGGTTCGGCAATTAGATGAAGAGGGCTGAGAACTACATTTGTATTCAGTCATTTCTTCCAAAAATTCTTTATATTTTTTTATTATTGCAGATGGCAACCTGTTTTGCAATTGCGCATTCTGCTCTGCATACTTATCTACAACATCCTTGTATAACTTTTGGACAGTATCAATATTTACCAAATCGCACAGTTCTGAAGTTTCCCCTTTTGTAATGGCATTGATGTGATCCCACACAAATTTCATACGATCTTTATAGGGACCTTCAATATGATTCCAATATTTATCTTGACCTGCTTTTGTTTTTAATACTTCTTCAGAATAGATGTATGTTTTGAATAGAGCTTTTCTCTCCTCTAAACTTTTTTGAGCATAACCTTGACTATTATACATAACTATTTTACCTAATGCGTGTGGTTGATCAGGAAGCCATACTAAATGCTTGACACGTCCAACCTTGCATACATAAAATTCCGTTGTATGAGCGAAAATAGCTTCATAGGTAGAGCGAGCATTCCCACCGCCATCTAATACGCTATCAAACTTGAATGGCCTGTTTGCAGTAACCTTAGAACATAATTTTTGCAATGTTTCTTTAGTCATGTTAGTTATTTGTTCAAAGCCATCAGCACTCACTCGGGCTATATCCAAGCATTGCTCAGAACTATTCACTCCTATAAGTTTTGCCTTATTGTCACCTCCGCTAACGTAATCGTATATTTTACCTTTTGTTAGCTGGTCAACTAAATCTATAACATGTTCTATTGTCAGTTTCATAATTCTGGATTATGTTGATGAATGTAATCATAAATTGTATTTGCTATAGCATGTGCTGCAACATAGGGAACCCCATTGCCTATTGTCTTGAAGGCATCTGTCAGCGAAATAGTTGGCGGCAAGACAAACTCCGGTGGGAGTGACTGAATAGCCAATGCCTCTGCAGCAGATATTCTTCTTGGAAGATAAGGATGCACATGAACCTCATTATTGCCATAGGCTGCTGTTGGTGAATATCTCCATCTATGAAGTCTTTTATAACATTTACGAGCAACATCCCCCTCATCTTTGGTCTGAAAACGGTATAAACCAGCTCTTGGCTGGAAATACATATCAGCATTAGGGTGGTGCATGACATCGTTTCTGTTCCACCAATACTGCACAGTCAGCTGCTCTATAATTCCTTCTGGCATATTTGTCATTATACCTTCATGATAAGGTTCGACACCTGGCCATGGAAGTTTTTTAATATCCTCCAGGTTATACAGCTTATGATTATCCCAAGGAAAATCCATAAGCATGTTGTCTTGAACCGGCAAGTGCAGCCTGTTAACTGCACTCTGATGAAAACCTATCAAGATAATACGGTCTCTATCTTGCGGAGCTCCATATTCCAAAGAATTAATCAGTCTTTCTGTCAAATAATATCCGTGATCTCTAAACTGCTGTTTGAGTTCTTCAAAAAATTCACGATGTCTTGCTGTGCGATAAAGCCCTTTCACATTCTCGAACAAGAAGAAATCAGGCATAGCTTCACATATCAAACTAGCATACGTACCGGAAAGACGACCATTATCACCATTTCTACCTCGATTTTTACCGGCAACAGAAAAGTCTGGACATGGTGGTCCTCCAATGAATCCGGTTAATTGATGAGCTTTTGATTCTTCAACCATTGCTTTCAGTGCCGCAAGTCGTTCCTGATGCTCTGCGTCGAGATATAAAGTAATATCTTCTACATGATGTCCGTAAATAGGCATTGGCAAATTCATGTTTTTGCGTGCATACTGATATACATCATTAAAGGCCTTGTGGAATTCATTGACGAATACCACATTAAAATGCCCCTGAGTTTCAAAGCCTAAATCTAGAAAGCCGGCTCCTGAGAAGAATGAGAATATATTCATTTTACGTTTCTTTTGTCCTAATTATACAACAATGAAGAATCTCTATCTAGACTAATTGCTGATTAACAATGGTTCTAATTACACATGCATTCATTTTCTCTTACTCTAGTTTCTAGAATAATTCGATCAATACGTGCCTCCTTAATGAAAGACCAACACGATTTTTACATCAATTCAAAAAGTCGAAACGAGAAGTTCATCTTTGCCCAGAAAATAAAGCTCCAAAATGGCACCTATATCCTTGACGTTGTATTTTTTCCATTTCTATTTATTTTTGAGAGCAAAGGTACGTTTTTTATTTGAAACTGGCAAGAAAATCGGGAGAAAGTTTCGAAAAAAAATGGTGGGGTATATTAAAATTTCCCCAAGTTGGGGGAAAATTACAACACGTTATTAAAAACTAGTCTATTTCGTTACTCCATAAGAAAAGCAAGGTTGCAAGTTTTTCAGCTTCTGTTCGCCCCCTTTGGGGACGATTGGAGAGAGTATTGCAGCTATCCGCAGGTTCCATTCCCTTCGGTCATTCCACCAGCGGTTATTGAAAGTTGGCCCCCTTCGGGGACCGGAGGTTATTTGCGAAACTTGAGTGCTTTATAAAGCTTTTGCCCCTTCAGGGCGCAGGGCGAAATGCGATGATACCCAGGGCAATGCCCTGGGCTACGAGCTTCTGCCCCTTCAGGGCGTGTGGGGCAAGCCGAAAGGGTGCAGCAGAAATTATACATGCTGCTGTTGCCATATTCTTTCGTTTCTTCTCACCATCGTAAAGTTTCGAAATATACACTACACCTGGAGCGGCTTCAATTCTTCTTCTGTCAATCCAGTTATCTGCATGATTTGAGACCAAGACATACCCATTGCCAACAAGTTACGGGCTATTTCCAAACCTTTAGATAATTCACCTTCTGCACGACCTTTAGCCATTCCTTTAGCTATTCCTTTAGCCATTCCTTTCGCCATTCCTTTCGCTATTCCTTTAGCCATTCCTGTTTCCTCTCCTTCAACATAAGAGCCATAAAGGCCAGAGTAGTAATCATCGGCAGCCTTAATACTCTCATCGTATTTTTCCTGCTCCTCACTACTCAAGCAACGAACATCTGCCAATTTAGCAAGATGATCGAATATCTTCTTCTGCGCCGTAAACGGCAATCTTTCCAATACTTCCATATATTTCAATACATAAATCCATTTTTCAAAACCCGTCACGCATTCTTCCTCACTCTTATCAAAGAAAGGAAGAGAAAGATAGATGAAACGAAGCTTGTCAGAAAAAACGGAGTCGCTAGACTTCTCCCTCAAAGCAACGTCTGTCCTAAACTTTGTCACCTCATGCTCCCTTGGCATAAAATTCATGATGCAAACCACATAAACCGGCACAAACTGATATAAAACTGCAGTACGGACACCTGCTTCATCAAACTTCTTGCGCTGGGCAACAAAAGCCTTACTAGCATAATAGATGGAACGATTCACAAAGAAGGGTACCCATCTGTTCTGCATCTCAACGATGAAATGCTTATCATCGTCGGTAACACAATAGATATCAAAGATGCAGCCACGGAGATCATTAGTATCTCCAAGCTGTTCCTTATCCTTGAATGTTACGTCCTTGATTTGAAACTCGCCTTCAAACAAGTCGTTCAAAAAATTAATCAGCAAGTCCTTGCTGAACTCTTGACCGAAGAGACGCTTGAAGCCCCAATCGGTAAAGGGGTTGATGTATCTACCCATAATTTATCGTTTTGATTCTACAAACCTGCTGCAAAGATAAACTTAAATTTTGAAACAAGCAAGAAAATCGGGAGAAAGTTTCGAAAAAAATATGGTGGGGTATATTAAATTTCTCCAAAGGCGGGGGAAAATTTCAACACGTTATAAAAAACTAGTCTATTTCGTTACTCCAGTAAGAAAAGCAAGGCTGCAAGTTTTCTTGCTCCTGTTCGCCCCCTTTGGGGACGATTGGAGAGAGTATTGCAGCTATCCGCAGGTTCCATTCCCTTCGGTCATTCCACCAGCGGTTATTGAAAGTTGGCCCCCTTCGGGGACCGGAGGTTATTTGCAAAACTTGAGTGCTTTATAAAGCTTTTGCCCCTTCAAGGCGCAGGGCAAAATGCGATGATACCCAGGGCGATGCCCTGGGCTAGGAGCTTTTGGGCCTTCAGCCCGTTCTTGAACCACATGCGAAAGTTCAGTGATTTATGTTTTTTAAGTTTAGACAAAGCCCCGCTTAGCGAAGTTACGACAGAAATCCATCAAATATAGCCAATATCAGACTTCATTCTGTCTCAGGACACACTTCATGGTACAAACATACGAAAAAAGATTGGATTGTCATGCTGAAAGTGCGCCAAAACCTTCAGTTTTATCACATTTTGGCGCAGCTATAACGCCATTTGAATGCGATTCATCAAGACTTCCACATATCCATGACTCATCACCAATGCCTTGCAGGAAGTTTTCTTGGTTCCATCTTTCTTCGCAAAAGGGAAACAAACATTCAGCGACCATGTTTCGTTCACAGTATATGGGGGATGCTTGTCGAAATCCTCATCCAGCATGGCACTCCAAATACCATCATCAACTTTCGTCACCTCATAATTTGGAACGACAATCGTCAGTTTGACCTGTTCATCTTTGATGTCGCAACGCACAAGAGGGCGAATATTGACACAATAAGAGGAATAACCACCCGAGTGATAAGCAATGCCAGGCAAATAACCCTTTGCCATGATAACCCCCAATTCCTTGTCTGCCATCTCTATCGATGAATTAGCATTGCTAAAGGTTTTCAGAAACCAATAATTCAAATCGACAAAGAGTTCATTTTTACTCTTGCCTCGCACCGAGATTGTTTTCTCAAACGTCAAAGCATTGTCCTTGTCCAACGTATCTTTTTCGCCAAGATAAAGCGCAATGTCTTTCCATCTTTTTCCATATTGATTAATCACGTAGGTCTCGACCTCTTTACGGCTCAATGTTTGAGCATCTACAGCTAGCAAGCCTGCCAACCACAGTAATAACAACAATAGATTCCTTCTCATAATCAAACAGTTTTATCAAAATGAAACAAACTTCGCCTAACAAAATCGACACCTGTCATATCAAAAGATAAAGCAGCCTTGAACTACCCATCAGTTTCCATCAGAGCAGCACAAAGTGGTTTGCAATCAGCACCTGCATGCCGAATGCAGTGGGTCTGCCACCATCTCTTTAGAAGTTACGACAGAAATCCATCAAATATAGCCAATATCAGACTTTATTCTGTCTCAGGACACACAATCTGCTGCAAAGATAAACTTTTATTTTGAAACCTGCAAGAAAAAGGGAGATTTTTTTCCATTATAAAATATCATGAGCCAGAGTATATTATCAAAAAGAGTTTTACAATCTTATTTTTCATTCGTATTCTGGAAAAATCAGATGCAAGCCAAAACAAACTATCACAATAACAGTTATCACAGTTTTTTAAAGGGCATTCTATACCGAATGTAGAATTGTTAATTCTTTTAACTATAGATATAATATATAATATTTATATTATTATATTATATCTATAGTTAGTTTTTGATTGAGATTTGGAAAAGTGGTTTAAAAAACTGTGATAACTGTTATTGTGATTGTTTGAGGTGAGAACTCATTGTTTTTCCCTCAGCAAAACTATGTTCTCTTTCTTGCTAAAATATGAGTTAGCTTTATTAACGAAATTCGGAATCAGGGGCTGCTGAAAATCGGCCCTTATCGCCACCCGAAATTTGGTGGTATCAGAAAAAAGCCGTACCTTTGCATCGTCATTCAGAAGAAAGGCGCCTGATGACCAGTAAAGGGAGCCATAGGATTCTTTCGGGGATTCTGCTGATGACAAAGAGAACAATAATCATTAATCACTAATCATTAATCATTAATCACTAAAAAGCTTATGGGACAAGGAAACATTAAGTATCGTAAAGTAAAGCGTACCCCTCAGACGGGTGAGAACGCTGGTAAGGAACTCTGGTATGCCACCGTGGTTACCGACAGAGAGATGAACTTCGAGGAGTTCGTGGATCACATTTCATCCCACAACTCGCCTTACAGCCGCGGCACCGTGCACGGCGTGATGATGGATATGCTCGACTGCCTGAAGGAGCTTATCCTCGACGGCAAGAGCGTGCGTCTGGGCGACCTGGGCCTCTTCTCCATCGGCATGAGTTCGCGTGGTGAGGTGAGCAGAGACAAGGTTACTTCGGCTAGCGTGGAGGGCATCCATCTGCTGGTGAAAAATACCAAGAACTGGAGTAACAGCGAGCTGAAGAAGCTCTGCAAGATTACTGCCTACGACGCACGTGGCGGTGAAGAGACCGATGGAGGAACCACTGGTGGTGGAACCAACGGAGGCGGAAGCGACAACACCCAGGGCGGTGGCAGCGACAACACCCAGGGTGGCGGCGGAACCTCGGGCGGCAACACCAGCCAGGGTGGCGGAACCGACCAGGGTACTACTGGCGGAGGTGACAAGGGCGACAAGGGCGACGGCGATTCTGCTGACGTAACTATCTAGAGCAAGCCCCTTCGGGGGCTACTCTTTCATCCTATCACATCTCGAAAAAAAAAAAAATTAACCACTAATCATTAATCATTCAAGTTTCGCAAGTAACCTCCGGTCCCCGAAGGGGGCCAACTTTCAATAACCGCTGGTGGAATGACCGAAGGTCATGGAACCTGCGGACAACCAATAGTAGGGAGAAAGCGTCCCCAAAGGGGGCGAACCACATCCAGTCTTGCTCCTGTTCGCCCCCTTCGGGGACGATAAGAGAGTATCTGTGACTATCCGCAGGTTCCATTCCCTTCGGGCATTCCACCCGCGGTTATTCACATTCGCCCCCTTCGGGGACGGTAGAATGCTACTTGCGAAACTTCAGTTAATCATTAATCACTAATCACTAATCACTAAAAAGAACTGCCTATGAAGAAGGAAACATGGAAGACTGTTATTCAGATTTTAATCTCTATCCTGACTGCCGTAGCCACTTCGCTCGGAGTCACGAGCTGCATGAGTTAAAAAAGTTGTAGAAAAAAAGAGGATGTGTCATGAACTTATGACACACCCTCTTTTTTTATATATTTTATCCAGAATATTATTCTCCATCCTCAGCCTTCTTGCGGCGAGAGATGCGCTTGCGCTTTGGCTTCTCCTCTGCGGCTGGAGTCTCAATCTTCACACCTGCCAACTCTGGGTCGATGAGGATACGGCCGCAATACTCACAAGGGATAATCTTCTTGTGCATCTTGATATCCAACTGGCGCTGAGGTGGAATCTTGTTGAAGCAACCACCGCAGGCATCACGCTGCACGTATACGATGCCCAGTCCGTTGCGGGCACCCTTGCGGATGCGCTTGAAGCTGGCGAGCAGACGTGGCTCAATCTTCTTCTCAAGCTCAAGAGCCTTCTCTGTAAGGCGCTCCTCCTCTTCGCGGGTCTCTGCCATGATGTCCTCAAGCTCAGAACGCTTCTCAACCAATCCGTGCTCACGGTCGGCCTTCTGCTCCTCAGCCTTGTGAAGGTCGTACTCACGCTCACGCATCTTTGCCAAGCCCTCGCGAATCTTCTTGTTGCAAAGCTCGATTTCCAGCTCCTGGAACTCGATCTCCTTGCTCAGAGTGTCGTACTCACGGTTGTTGCTCACGGTCTCCAGCTGGCTGTGATAGCGCTCCAGGCTAGCCTGGGCATCAGCAATCTCAGCCTGCTTCTGAGCCACTGCGTGGTCGAACTGCTCAATCTCGCGCTGGATGTTCTCGATGCGGGTGGTGAGACCTGCAATGTCGTCTTCCAGGTCCTGAACCTCGAGAGGAAGCTCGCCTCTCAACTCACGATTCTCGTCAATGCCTGACAAGGTTACCTGAAGCTGGTAGAGAGTCTTCAACTTCTCTTCTACCGTCAAATCTGTAGGATCTTTCTTTGCCATAATTTCTTGATTTTATCTTTAAACCTTTATTTTCTTTTTTACTGAAGTTTCGCAAGTAGCATTCTACCGTCCCCGAAGGGGGCGAATGT
>ERZ1026870.59-NODE-59-length-62780-cov-15.496899_pt1 | contig 62780 bp, 60 predicted proteins | sample MGYA00380165_ERZ1026870 | MGnify/ENA primary metagenome ERZ1026870 (study PRJEB33269, sample SAMEA4719801) | human gut metagenome | biome: human-associated habitat; feature: organic feature; material: feces | place: Cameroon | collected 2013-10 ...
TACAGCCAATTTAGTGGGTATGGCAAGGATGCCATACCCTCCTACTATATGTAAATATTATTCTGAACTGTTACTTATTTAAGAGTATTTTATATGTGTAAAAAAGTTTGGTGGTTATTTCAGAAACTCGTAAATTTGCGGCAACAGAACTTGAAACAATATGACTACAAATACAACCCAATTAACCGACGATGAGATTCTCGAAGGATTTCGTAATGCCAACGAGCACATCGTAAAAGATTATTTCTACGGCTATTGTCGTGTTGCCTACTGCATCTACGACAAACGATACGACTTGCAGCATAAGCCTGGCATGGACTTCTTCTCTCTTGCGCACGAGTATTATCTGGCTTTGTGCAAGCACAACTTCCAGCAGCTTGAAGATCGTAAGCCTTCAATGTCTCTCAAGACATGGATGGTAAATGGATTTCGCTTCTTGCTTCTCGACAAGCTCAAGGATGTTGATAAAGAGCATCGTTTCGAGAGTTTTGAGGCTCGTCAGGAGCGCACACGTATTGGCTTTGATGTTGTGGATAATGAGTTTGCTGCCGACTTCCGTCATACCATCAACGAGATTTGTCTGAAGTTTTATGGTCGCGACAGCAAGAATTCCATTATTCTGCAGATGCTCTTTATCGAGGGGTTCAAAGGCAAGGAGATTGGAGCGCAGTTGGGTATGAGTGCGTCTGCCGTAACCCAACGTTACAACAAAATGATGCACGACGTTGTGGTGCCTTACTTCAAACGTTATTTTGTTGCCAACGAGTATGGCGCGTCGCCAATGTCAAGGTCTGACATCATGTGCGAGGCTATGCCAAATCAAATGGATTATAATACAAAAGATATGGATAGAATAACACAACAGCGCATCACTCCCGAGTGGATTGACAGCCTTAAAGAGAATGAGGTATTTGTATTCGGCAGCAATCTTGCTGGTATGCATGGTGGCGGAGCGGCACGTGTGGCACGCTTGCGTTTTGGTGCAATAATGGGGCAGGGTGTAGGCATGCAAGGCCAAAGCTATGGCATACCTACAATGCAAGGAGGTGTTGATACTATTCGTCCTTATGTCGACGAGTTTATCAACTATGCCAAGGCTCATCCCGAAAAGCATTTCCTTGTAACGCCAATTGGATGCGGCATTGCCGGATTCGAGCCTGAGGATATTGCCCCATTGTTTGAGGAGGCACGACAGGTGCAGAACGTCAGCCTGCCTGAAAGCTTTTGGGAAGTGCTGTAAGGTAAATAATAATGTAATATATATATAATGTATATATATAATAAGGTGTGCACCTCATGTTTCTCTTTCTTGTATAGAAACATGTAGTGCACACCCTTTTCTTTTTATTTCTCCTTAAAATAGCTTCCTTCCGGCATTGCGCGGTCAGAAGCCATGCACATATTGAAGCGTTCTCTTGATTTTCTTTCGCGTCTGAACATCTCTTCTGTGCCTTTTGCGTCCTCGCAGAACGATAGATGATTGTCTATGCCCATGTCGGCAGCCATGCCTTCAACGTCAAGGTTGTCGGTACCTATAAAGGTAAAGGTCCAGCCTTGCTTCTTAAGCTTGTCTATAAGGTTCTTTATCATCTTGAGATTATACTCCTCGCTGCAGTTCTCCTCGCCATCCGTAATAATGGTCACCAGCACCGAATCCTCGTCAGTTGTCTGCGCGTTTATCTTTGCTATGCCCATTCCAATAGCGTCGTACAGAGGAGTTGCACCGCCCGGATTATATTCGTCGCGTCCAAGTTTGTGGGCCATATCGGCTGTAACGTTGTCGTATATCAGGCGCTTGTGCGAACTGTCAAACGTTATCAGCGTAACGTGCTGCTCAAGTTCCTTGTGTGTCATTTGCATCTTGCCGATTGTCTCAAGTGTCTCGTTGATGCCCATCAGAGCCTGCTTCTGGATTATTGCCATGCTGCCACTCTCGTCTACTACCAATAGATTAAATACTCGTTTCATAATTCTTGTGTGTTTTAAAAGTTCTACTTATATCCCTTAAAAGAAATATGATGCAGAAAAATTAAGTTGTCCACACAAAAAAAACGAGATTTTATCTGTTATTCGTATTTCTTGTGGAATATCAGCAAGCATATTGCGCCTGCCAAAGCCATTGGCACACCCATAAGTGACGGATAGTTGTAGCCCAATCCTATTGATACTGGTATGCCTCCAAGAAATGCTCCAAGGGCGTTGCCAAGGTTGAAGGCTGCCTGTATACAGCAACCTCCAAGCATCTCGCCTCCTTCACTATGCTTTACTATAAGATATTGCTCCGGCGAGCCTATACCGAAGAGGCAAGCGCATATGCCAAACATCAGTATGGCTGATATATATCCGTTTGACGACAGAAAGAATGTAGCCAACAGCGCAAGTGCCGCCATCAGCTGCAAGTAGAATGTGAAGCGTCCTGGCTGAATGCGGTCGGCTACAAACGCACTTACCTGGTTGCCCACAACCATACCAAGTCCTGCAAGAATCATAAGTAGCGATATGCTTGCAGCGCTGAATCCTCCATTCACCTGCAATAATGGCGATATGTAGCTAAACCAGCACAGTATGCCTCCGTTGCCAAGGAACGTGGCGGCTATAATAAGCCATGGGGCAGGGCTGCGCATAAATCTGAATTGTGCCTTCATGCCGTTGTTGGGCAATGCCTCTACATCTGGCACCCAGCGGTATATCATATATAATGTAACGAGAGCCATCACGGTAGACATGGCAAATGGCATGCGCCATGAGATGATATGGCTGAGGAATGTTCCCAGCGGAACTCCTATAAGATTGGCAAATGGCATGCCGGCGCACATCATGGCTACTGCTTTGGTGCCCTTGCCTTTATCGGCTATCTTTACTGCCACTATTGCGCCCGTACCAAAGAAGGCTCCGTGGGGCAGACCTTGCACAAAACGGGCGCATAGCAACAAACCGTAACTTGGAGATATTGTGGCAATAGCTGAGCCCAAGACTATGAGCGACGAAAGAAACAGCAGTATGTTTCTTGGACGATACTTGTGCATGAATATCAGCGAGAATGCGCCGGCGCACACGCCTAAGGCATAAATCGAAATAAGATGTCCGGCTTGTGGTATCGATACTCCCATGTTGTGTGCCACATCCGTCAATATTCCTTCAATTATAAACTCGGCTATGCCAAGGGTGAAGGTGCCCAAGGCAAGGGCGAATAGTCCTTTCTTCATAAATCTATGTCTTTGTATGCTGCAAAGTTAATCAATTAATTTTTATACATTATATGTATAAGTGTAGTTCTTACACGTTATATGCGTTTAATGATTTAAAATAAGTAGACTTCTGGTTAAAGAAAATAAAATATTGAAATATTTACAAATTTGTTTTGCTCATATAAATATCTTTTGTATCTTTGCATTGTGAATAAGAAAAACAGGTAAATGTAATAAAGATAAATAAGAAATGAACAACAAAGAAGCAATAGCACGACTTACTGAGCATGGCATAAAGCCATCTGTACAACGCATAGCTATAATGCACTACCTGCTCACACACTTCACCCATCCAACGGTGGATGATGTTTATCGCGGACTTTGTTCCAAGATACCCACGCTCAGTCGAACTACGGTATACAATACGTTGCGCATGTTTTCCGAGAACAACGCGGCACAGATGATTACCATAGACGACCATCGGGTGTGCTACGATGGAAACATCAACGCACATGCTCATTTCTATTGCAATCGCTGCCGACGTGTATACGACATCTTCGACGAGGTTTCTCCTCTGTTGTCGTGCAAGGAGATAGGCGGACATCAGGTTAGCGACGTGCAACTCTACTATAAAGGCATTTGTAAAGAGTGTCTTGAAAAGGATAATCAGAATATGGAGGAATGCTCAAGCCAAATTAGCTAACCTCCTGACAAACAATAACATTATACAATAACTTAAAAAACAATAACATTATGAAGAAGAAGTTTATTTGCACAGTATGTGGTTATATTTATGAAGGTACAGAGGCTCCTGAGAAGTGCCCAGTTTGCAAGGCTCCTGCAAGCAAGTTTAAGGAACTTGACGACCCAACAGAAGGTCCTGCCTTCGCTACAGTACACACTCTTGGCGCTGCACGTAAGGAAGAAGCCAATGCCGAGATGATTAAGGATCTTGAGACTCACTTTAATGGTGAGTGTGGCGAGGTTGGTATGTATCTTGCAATGAGCCGTCAGGCCGATCGCGAGGGATATCCAGAGATTGCTGAGGCTTTCAAGCGCTATGCTTTCGAGGAGGCAGAACACGCAAGCAAGTTTGCTGAGCTCCTTGGCGATGTATTAAAGGATACAAAGAGCAACCTTGAGGCTCGTATCGCTGCCGAGCGTGGCGCTTGCGAGGATAAGTTCCGCATTGCTAAGAACGCTAAGGCTGCTGGCATGGACGCTACACACGATACCGTTCATGAGATGGCTAAGGACGAGGCTCGCCACTGCGCTGGCTTCATGGGCTTGTACAAGCGTTACTTCGGTAAGTAAATTATACTTTAAAGGTATATATAACTGGTTTGGGAGACAGACTTCAATTTGGAGTTTGGCTCCCTTTTTTTGATTTCTAAGGTTTTATCATGCTTAATTTTTATTAACTACTAACATAAATCGCTCATACTAACAAAATTTTTGTAACTTTGCATTCTATATGTATCTTGTAGCAGAATTAAAACAAGTTTATATAATTAATTAAATGAAACAGTACAAATTAGTGAACAATGTGCTTGGCTGGCTTACCTTCTTGGTTGCAGCCTTCGTGTATTGTTCGACAATTGAACCGACAGCCAGCTTTTGGGACTGTCCTGAATTCATTACTACCGGCTATAAGCTGGAAGTAGGTCATCCGCCTGGAGCGCCATTCTTTATGCTCACGGCCAATCTATTCTCTCAGTTTGCTAGCGATCCGTCTCAGGTAGCTCGCATGGTTAACACAATGAGTGCGTTGCTTAGTGCTACCACCATTCTGTTCTTGTTCTGGAGCATAACGCACCTCGCACGCAAGCTCATTGTTAAGGATTGGAACGAGATGACCACCGGCAAGATGATTGCTATACAGGCATCTGGCTTGGTAGGCGCACTTATCTATACCTTCTCCGACACCTTCTGGTTCTCGGCTGTAGAAGGCGAGGTTTACGCCTATTCATCAGCATTCACAGCCATTGTATTCTGGCTTATCCTTAAGTGGGAAGACCATGCCGACGAGCCTCACAGCGACCGTTGGCTTGTGCTTATTGCCTATATGACCGGTCTTTCTATTGGTGTTCACCTTCTCAACTTGCTTTGTATTCCGGCTATAGTGCTTGTCTATTGCTATCGCCGCTATCCACACATCGAGCTTAAGGGTTCGCTATTGGCATTGGTTGGCTCTTTTGTCATCGTTGCAGGCGTTCTCTATGGTGTAGTACCTGGAATCATTACTGTAGCCGGATGGTTTGAACTGCTGTTTGTCAATCAGTTAGGTTGCCCGTTCAATACTGGCGAGATTATTTATATAATTCTGCTTGTAGCCATCGTTATATGGGCTATTTACGAGTCGTATGTCGATCGCAACTTCAAGCGTCAGAACCTCTCGTTCACTCTCTCGGTAGGTATGCTTGGCATTCCTTTCCGTGGAACAGAGTGGGGTGCTGCTATCATTGGCATCATCATCCTTGTGGCTATCTATTTTGGTTTAAGCTATCGCCGCAAGGTAGAGAAGCAGCTTGTGCCAGTCATTTCGGCCCGCTTCAAGAATACCGCCCTCTTGTGTATGCTTATGCTTATGATTGGCTATTCAAGCTATGCGGTTATCGTTATCCGTTCGGCAGCCAACCCGCCTATGGATCAGAATTCGCCCGAGGACGTCTTCACCCTTGGTTCATATCTTAGCCGCGACCAGTATGGCGACTCGCCTTTGGTTTACGGTCAGGCATACACATCGCAGGTGGCTTTCGATGTCGATGGCAACATGTGCATTCCTAAGCGCAAGGAAGGCGCTCCTATATGGCAGCGCAAGGAGAAGGCTTCGCAAGACGAGAAGGATTCTTACTTCGTGGTTTCTCACAAGGATAAACTGGTATATGCTCAGAATATGCTGTTCCCACGTATGCACTCTTCGGCTCACGCACAGGCATATGAGAGTTGGCTTGGAGGTGTTCAGGGCAACGAGGTACCTTACGACCGTTGCGGCGAGATGGTTACTGTCAAGATGCCTTCACAGTGGGACAACATACGTTTCTTCCTTTCTTACCAATGCAACTTCATGTATTGGCGCTACTTTATGTGGAACTTCGCCGGACGCCAAAACGATATGCAGGGCAATGGCGAGCCTGAGCATGGCAACTGGATTACCGGTATCTCGTTTATCGACAACTGGATGCTGGGCGACCAAAGCAAGATGCCTCAGGAGCTTAAGGACAACAAGGGACACAACGTGTTCTATTGCTTGCCGCTTTTGCTTGGTCTCATCGGACTCTTCTGGCAGGCTTGGCGCGGACAACGTGGCATACGCCAGTTCTGGGTGGTATTCTTCCTGTTCTTTATGACGGGTCTTGCCATCGTGCTATACCTTAACCAGACTCCGCAGCAGCCACGTGAGCGCGACTACGCTTATGCCGGTTCGTTCTACGCATACGCTATTTGGTGCGGTTTGGGCGTGCTTGCTATCTACGATATGCTTAAGAAGCGCGTCAAGGGCAACGAGGTTGCACTTGCGGGTATTGTAGGTGTTGTGTGCCTTCTTGTTCCTATTCAGATGGCATCGCAGACATGGGACGACCACGACCGTAGCGGACGTTATACATGCCGCGACTTTGGTCAGAACTACCTGATGACTCTTCAGGACAAGGGCAATCCTATCATCTTCACCAATGGCGATAACGATACCTTCCCGCTCTGGTACAATCAGGAGACTGAGGGTGTGCGTACCGACGCTCGTGTATGCAACCTTTCTTACCTGCAGACTGACTGGTACATCGACCAGATGAAGCGTCCTGCCTACGATTCACCTTCGGTTCCTATCTCATGGCCACGTCTCGACTTCTGCTCTGGTACTAACGATTATGTCCAGGTAGACCCGTCTCTCAAGCAGCAGGTACTCGATTTCTATGCTAAGCATCCTGCTGAAGCTAAGGCTCAGCTTGGCGACAATCCGTTCGAGCTCAAGAATGTGCTTAAGTATTGGGTACGCTCTAAGGATGACGAAACACATGTTATACCTACCGACACTCTGTATCTCACCATCGATAAGGAAGCTGTTAAGAAGAGTGGTATGCTTATGGCAAGCGACACAATACCCGACCATATGATTATATCGCTCGCTGGCAAGCGTGCCCTTTACAAGAACGACCTCATGATGCTCGAGATGCTCGCTCAATGCAATTGGACTCGTCCTCTGTATGTGGCTACAACCGTAGGTTCTGAAAACTATATGAACCTTGGCGACAACTTCGTTCAGGAGGGTCTGGCCTACCGCATCACTCCGTTCACAACCAACAAGAATGGAGCCAAGAACTTTGATACGGAGAAGACATATAACAATGTAATGAACCGTTATAAGTTTGGTGGACTCGAAACTCCTGGTCTATATCTCGACGAGACAGTTATGCGTATGTGCTTCACCCATCGTCATCTCTTTGCCCAGCTTGCTTTGCAACTCATCCAGGAGGGCAAGAACGACAAGGCTCTTAATGCTCTGCGCAAGTGCGAGAAAGTGCTGCCCAACTATAATGTGCCTTATACATTCATGTCTGGCTCTGCCGATATTGCCCGCGCTTATGCTATGTTGGGCAAGAAAGCCGATGCTAAGCGTGTGCTGATGCAGGTTTGGGACAACGCCAAGGGATATGCCGACTATTATGTTCAGCTTACTGGCTCGCGTTTCGACCTTTGCCAGAACGACCTTATGCGCCAGCTCTACATCATGCAGAGCATATCAGACATTATGCAGCTTGCTGATACAAAGCAGGCTGAAAAATGGTCTGGCGTGGCCAATGCAATATATAGAATGTATCAAGCAAAAGGCGGACAGCCGTTCGAAGCAAGATGATAATTGAACAACCCGCTATGTGGTTGCGATGGTTATTTCCAAGCGCAACCTGGAGAATGGATCATACAGAGCGCTCGGTATACATTACATTTGACGATGGACCTATACCAGAGTCTACTCCATTCATTCTCCAAACACTGGCGGAGTTTGGTGTTCGTGCCACGTTCTTTATGGTGGGCGACAATGTGCGCAAGTATCCCGAGCTGTATAAGCAGATAGTTGCAGCCGGTCATCAAGTAGGTAATCATACCTATCACCACCTTGGCGGATTCAAACATCTTACCAAGACGTATATAGATGATGTGGAACGGGCCAACGATCTTATAGGTTCGCACCTGTTTCGACCGCCTCATGGATGTATGACACATACAGAGTTTCTTTGGCTTAAGCGTAAGTATCGCATCGTGATGTGGGATCTTGTGACACGCGACTATTCCAAGTGGCTCACTGCCGACGAGGTTTACGACAATGTGCGCAAGTATGCACGCAACGGTTCAATCATTACTTTTCACGATTCGCTAAGGAGTATAGGCAAACTCCGCACGGCACTTCCACGTTCGTTGAAATGGCTCAAGGACCAGGGCTTTGAGTTTAAGACATTCGAATAAGAGTGTGCCAAAACAGAATGTATAGATAACCAGTAATTGTCTTCGTATGGATAAGAAACAATTATCTCTAAAAATAAAAGCCGAGGCTAAGAACCTCGGCTTTTTTGCATGTGGCATAGCTAAAGCCAATGCCGTTGACCCAGATGTTGTGGCTTCGTACAAGAAGTGGATAGGCGAGGGTGGACATGCCACTATGGCATATCTCGAGAACTATCCCGACAAGCGTTTCGACCCACGCTTGCTTATGGATGGCCTGCAGAGCATAGTATCGGTGGCGCTGAATTATGCGCCTGCCAACACCTTGCCCCAGGGTGAACCACAGTTTGCAGCTTACGCTCTTGGCAAAGACTATCACGATGTGGTTAAGGGCAAATTGCGTCAGTTGGCCGAGATACTCGGCTTCGACGAGTATCGTGCCTTCTGCGACTCGGCTCCAGTACTTGAGCGTTATTGGGCTGTTAAGGCAGGACTTGGTTGGACAGGTCGCAATCATCAGCTCATAATCCCACATGCCGGTAGCATGTTCTTCCTTGGCGAACTGTTTTTGCCTATCGAACTCTGCTATGACGAGCCAATGCCATCGCGTTGTGGCAAATGTCATGCGTGTGTGGATGCGTGCCCTACCCATGCTTTATCTTTTGTTGACAACACAGCAAAGACTCAGTTCGATGCCCGCAACTGTCTTAGTTATCAAACCATCGAGAATCGTGGCGACATCCCTTCCGACCTATCCGACAAGATGGGCGATACTATCTACGGTTGCGACCGTTGTCAAACGGCCTGCCCATGGAATCGCTTCTCCCAACCCACCGATATTCCCGAGCTACAGCCTACTGACGAACTCCTCAACATGAAGCGAGAGGATTGGCTCTTGCTTACCGAAGAAGACTACCGCCGATTGTTTAAAGGTAGCGCCGTTAAAAGGGCAAAATACTCGGGTCTGATGAGGAACATTCACGAGGCACTCGACTAAGCCCTCGACCGCTTCCTAATCTCCTCTCCAAGCATTATATATTACTTGCCATTTTAATATAATATAAATGGGCAAGTAATATAATATAAATAGGCAAGTAATATAATATAAATGGGCAAGTAATATAATATAAATGGGCAAGTAATATATATTAAATGGCAAAGTAATATATATTAAAAAGGCGAGAGATAAAATCTTGTCATTCCAAAAAAGCTACTACATCTGAAATTCCATCTTCAGAAATATCATTATACTCTTCAATATTACTTACAAATTCACGCAGTCTCTTGAATAGTTTCTTCATTACCTTCAAATCTGCTCTAGCCTCCTCATATGTAATATCATCTGCATCATTAATCATGTAATATCTTACACCTACAATAAAGTCACTAATTACGCAACCACCTCCATGATAATATGCAATTAATTGATTAAAGTTATGAGAATCTCCACAATCTTCACGCCAAAATTCTTCAAATAAATTCTTAAAACCTTATCATCACGAATTGTTGAACAAATATCATCAACCTCTGCTGCAACACCATTTGCTTTCTTAACAATTTCAATCTTCTTCATAAGTAGAAAATTTAAATTTAACTTATTTGTTATTAACTTACATATCAAAGATACACTTTATATTTGAAACAAAAAAATCAGAGAAGAAAAACAACTGATTTTTTCAATTCTTTTCTTCTCTGAACTTTTTATTAAAGTATAGCTGATCTTATTGTTGGTGTTCTGCTTACCGTCGTCTATCGCCCAAGAACCTGGTGCGTGTTCTGCCCAATGGGCAACATGACCCAATTAATCTGTAAACTCAAAGCAAGATGAATCTGCAACAAACCTTCAAAAGGCTATCTGTAGTTTTGTCCAAGGTCTCTTTATACAAGAGACCTTCAATATATTCTGTTGGAATTGACGAATAGCCGTATTTTGCTCCAAGAATGGCACACGCTACTGCGGCATTTGTATCAGCATCGCCTCCAGCATTCACAACGGCAAGCAATCCTTCTTCAAATGAAGAGGCATGCCAATATGCCCATAGAGCTACAGATAGTGTTACTAAGGTATAGCCACAATTGTCGTAGCACACAAGGTTTTTGACATCTGTTTCCAACCATGCTTTGTCAATATATTCACAAATGTCAGCATCATATTGAATGGCTGTATCAAGCATCTCAGAGCGTGTTTGTAGTTCCATACCATAAACTAATGCGTGTATAAGTTCGGAGACTATTACGCATGAGCATATGCATCTTGGATCGTAATGAGTCAGCTTGCATATATTCTCTGCACATGTCCTTACTTCTTTAGGGAACAGTCCGACAATAGAGCTACGCATCAGTCCACCGTTAGCTGCTGATTTGCAGCCACTCATTCTCCAAACCATTTGTGAAACCTCAAACGGCTTCTCTGTATAGTCGCCAATCATCAGTACTTTATAGGTATGTGCTCCGATGCCCATAGGAACACCATTAGACCAAGCCTTGAAATATTTGGAGATATTTAAGAAATTGACACCTTTGTCCTCAATTACTGCATCAGCAATGCATAGCATCATGTCTGTGTCGTCAGTCCAATCGCCAATTTTCCATCGTTTCCGATGTCTATCCTGATATATCTGTTTATAGTGTTGTAGTCCATGAGGATATTTCCAAGCGATATCCTCGTCAGTCATGAACTCCGTTCCCAATCCGAGTGCATCGCCAATAGCTTGACCATATAGGCAACCTTTAAATCTATCAATTATTTCGTGTTTCATAGCCGTACAGATCTAAATTTCAACAAAACAGGTTAACACCAAATGTAGTTATCTCTATTTTAGATGAATCTTGCATTGACAAACTATCATTGTCCTGCTTCATCATAATATAACTTGAGTCAGTTCTTTCTTTACTGACATATTTCCAAGAGCCATAGTCTTTATTGGATGCTTTTCTTGAACAAGACAATATAGTGACGCTTATGACCAAGCATAAGAATATTATTCTTTTAAATTCGCTCTTATTCATATTGCTAATTCTCCAAAAGTTGTTCAATCATCATGGCCTACGGATGTTATACTTTTGGATGGCTTCTATAGCACGCTGAAATCCTCTATCTGCAGCAGCATACATATAGTATGCCATCTTGTTAGAATCTTTTTCTACACCTAAACCATCGTTGTAGCATATGGCAAGATGGAACATAGAATCAGGTTCTCCTTTGTCTGCTGCTTCTTTAAACCACTTGATTGCCTCTGCATAATCTTGCTCCGTACCACTTCCTGAGTAATACAAATGACCAAGACAAAATTGACCTTGTACAGAGCCAGCCACAGCAGATTTCTTGAAAAAGTCAAATGCCTTACTTGAGTCTTGCTCAACACCTATTCCATTTTCATACATGATTCCAAGATTGCATAAAGCGTCTCCATGTCCTTGTTCTGCAGCTTTAAGATACCATTCAATAGCCTTCTGTGGATTTTTTTCAACACCTTCTCCTTGACGATAACAAATGCCCAAATCAAATTGTGCTTGTGCATGCCCCTGCTCTGCAGCAATTTTGTAGAGTTCTATGGCTTTCTTATCATCTCTCTGGATACCTATGCCATAAGTATAACACTTGGCTAACGAGGCAATTCCGTCGAGTGAGAATTCTGATGCTTTTTTATACCACTCAAAAGCATAATTACCATTTTGCTGGGTTCCAATTCCATATCTGTAGCAATCTCCTAAACGAACAAATGCTTCTTTATAACCTCCTTTGGCAGCTTTTTGCATATACATAAAGTATTTATTGGCATCTTCTTCTATTCCATCACCATTCATGATATGCATAGTCAACTGGAAAGTACATTCCAGATTTCCTGCTTTATCTCCTTTTTCAAGCCATTCTACAGCTTTTTTAAAATTACGTTCTGTGCTGATACCGTCCATATAGTATAAATAAAGATTCCAGTATGCCTCTATATTACCAAGCTCTGCAGCTTTGGTATAGCAGGCTAAAGCTTTCTCTTTATCGTCCTCTGTTCCGATACCTTTTTTATAGCATGTTCCTAAATTGTTCATTGCTGCAGTATTGTTCAAATCAGCAGCTTTAGAGTATAGATCAAATGCACGTTTGTAGTCGTGAGGGACATCTTCTGACTGTTCAAAAATCCAACCAAGTTCAAGCATGCTATCAGTATTACCTTTTAATATACTTTTCTCGAAGATGGTTATAGCCTTATTAATGTCTTTTTCGACAACAATTCCTTCTTGGTAATAATGAGCCAACATGCAAAGGATTTCTCCGTCTGCATTTGGGGCTTCTGACATATGTTTAACAACTTTGTATACAGATTCAGGTGCTTTTGCCATCATGTATTTAATAGCAGGAATGAACTCCATATCAGCCGCCTGTTGAATCATAGATAATCCTTCTGCTTTTTTACCTGATACTCGTGTGCTGATATGATATGTGCGTCCTAATGCGAATAAGGCAGGAGCATATTCTTTTTGACTTGCCTTGGTCAAATCATCAATTGCACGAAAGAATCTATAATCATCAATGTCATTGTCAAGTTTACCAATAGATTTTATATACAATGCTTCAGGGTCACCCTTATCGGCATCTTGGCAAATGCGCTTAAACGTCGCATATCCCTTTTCTTTGAAATCAGAATTGATAGCAGATGATTGTCCGTTATCGGCAAACACGTTTGTTAATAGGTTTTTTGCAGCAGCAAAATTCTTTGCCGCTGCTTTCTGAAGATACTCATGGGCTTTCTCTATGTTATCTTCAACTCCTATACCATATAAATAGTTGAAACCAAGCTCATACATGGCTTCTACATTGCCAAGCACTGCCTGGGCTTTCAGTTTAATTATGTCAAATTTTGTAGTCATATCTAATTGTTTTAAAATGGTAAATCATTGTCTATTCTTTTCTTTAACTTTGGAAGCATTATCGAAAAACGTTTTATCTCCCCATATGGTACGTATACGTGTTTAAGAGCTTTTTCAATTTAATCTATGTTCCAATATGCTTCAGGATCACCATCCAACGCGTCCATAAGACTATAATGGTCAACAAACTCAGAATTCCGTGAAGTCTCTTTTCTTATAAAGTCTTTGTCTATTACAAATTTCTTTGTTTTTATATTAAAATGAATATGCATAGAATCATAGAATGGTACTTCTTCTATCAAATTAAGAAAAGGTATATCATCTTTTTTTTCGTATATATAGCTAATTGGATAGAATAGTCTACCAACATGATTGACTTTTAAAATATAAATGCCCCCTCGTTCATATGCCACAAACTGTCCGCATGTATCCAGTAAAGTACCAGACTTCATAGCGTCGAAAATTTTCCAATTTTCTATGTTACCTTGTTTTTTATATGCCATTATGCTAAAGTCATCGTTATAAATATTATCATCAATACAGATTGCGGTACAATATGAATCAAAAAAGATGGCATTTTTTGAACTAAAATGTTGCTTATTAAAAACAAAGGAGATTGGAGCTATATTTTTGAAACATCCTTTTATACTCTTTGCGGATACCAAAGACCATATAGTAATATAACCTTCTGTATGCTTTAAAATTATATATGGGTAGAATACTTTGTTATGATTACAATCTTTTGATAATATATACCAGTCTTTTACAGACGGAATAGTATAAGATAGAACTTTGCCGTTATTTAAATCATATATTGTAATGACTAATATGGATTCTGTTTTTTGATGAAGAACAGTTTTATATGTCTTTGTTACGAAAACATCATATTTAAAATTTGTATTGATTGGGGTATTAAGTATATTTACTCCAATCATAAAAAGAGAAGAATCGTAAATTGTTTCTTTAAAAACACTTCCGTAACCTCCAAAATCAGAAGTCAGCATCTCCTCAAAAAAATATAATTTAGAGTTATTCGGATTGTACAACAACTTGTATTTTTTGTATTTGCGACCTAAAGCAGAATCAGACATTATATAAAAAGCAATTTTTTCTTCCCATTCGTATTTCTTGCAATTGTTTTCCTTTTTCTCAAAAATATAAGTATTGTCACTAAAATTGCCAAACTTTAAAGATTTACCAGAGCTGGATTCACATAAAAAATAGTGCTCTTTTTTTGTAATCTTCAAGTTGTGATTTAAGATTAATAAGTCTTCGTTATGTAACATATGTAATTAATGTATTGAATTCACATAAAGCGTTAGAAGCATATGAACATTAGTGTTACGTTAGAATCGGGATATTAATGTCCATAATATTCTGCCAATTTAAAAATTATTATGCCGATTCAATTCGTGAACCATTGCTTCCTTTATTATGTAGACACGTCGGAATGGATCGTTTTCGTGACTTTCCAATGAAGGTAGAAAACCATTATTATATTGTGCTTATTATGTTATAATTTCTTGCCACAATATCTACAATAATCAGAATCTGCATCTATCAGTTTGCCGCAGAACCGACAATATATCATTGCGTTCTGTTGATGGCATTCAGATGTTTTTTCTATTTTTCGTCCTTTGGCAATCCATATAATTATATAGATTATAGCAAAAATGAATGACATCGGAATTATATAAAAGATAAAAACATAGATGCCCCCATAAGGTATGGGAACAAGATAAAACAGAGGATAAGCAATTAATACCAGAAACAACCGTTTACTTAACTCAGAATAAACAATATTGGCCTTTGTTAGCCACAATGGAATGAGAAGATGGGGCTGGCTTTCTTCTATAGATCTCTTGGAGAGATATGTTATTATAATAGGATTTATAAGTACTGATGGGAAAAACAACAATGCCCATAGGCCATATGAATCATTTATTGTGTTTTTATCCAAAGCAAAAGGAATAGAAGCAATAATGACACTTAAAATTTCACATATTACACAATAAACCATCAAACTATATGCTTGACGATTTTTACGTTCTATCTGTCTGAAGGACAACAAATAAATGCACACACCACAGAAGAGAATTGCTGAATATAAGATGTAGGTAGTATTTTTGCGTTCTTCATCTTCTTTTTGGGATAATTCTACATATCTATTGTATTCTTTTTTCCATTTTGGATACAATTGGGTGTATGCTAATTTCTCTAGTTGAGTATTCCTTTGACTATAGGCTTTATCACCATAATCATGGATAGTCTTATCGAAAGCATTCATTCCAAAGAAATCGATATATAGTTTGTTCCTATATAAGACATTTATGTAGCTTGGATCATAACCATGTTCAGATATCATGTCTTTATTCTTATTTATAAACCGCTCATATTCATCTTTTGACAATGCATTAAGCCCGAAATGTCCATCTACATATTCATAGACATCATCTGTCACAGGTTCTAAGTTATAGTCAATGATACTATATATATTGAGAAGTACAAGAGTAGCAGAAAATACTACTACCATTAACAAACCAATTACAATACTACGCCATAAAGGCAACTTGTTTTTTTTCATATCTATTACAATTTTCTACCACAATATTTACAAAAAAGCGAATCTGATTCTATCCTTTTGCCACAATATTTGCAAAACATCAAGTTTTCATCTGTTTTTTCTGTTTTTAGTGCATAACTGGTTCTGTCATCTATTTTAGAGGCTTCAACATTAGGCAAATTGAAAGTTTTTTCTTCAAGGGTTGACGTTTCTAATACTTGGTTCATTGCTGGATTAGAAATACTGCTGGCATCAGAAACTTTATTGAAATCCACATCGCTTTCTGTCTCACAGGTTTTTGGCATAAACCTTTTATTGTATTCTACACTATTACTATTTGGCTTTTCTAATGTTTCTTCAAATTGTATTTGTGTGTCAACAGAAAGTTTTTGGGGGTTATCTTCTTGAAGAGGCTTTTTTACAGATGATATTTTTAACAATACTACAACTATGATAAGAACAATGCCCCACCATACAAAGTCTATAAAAGAATGAATGTTAAAACCAAGAACCGATATAGATATGGTGATATAGGCCATCACCTTACAAGTTTTTTTCCACCATAAAGTTTCTGAAGCTCTATATTTAAATGCATATATTGTCCAAAATAGCCAAAGGGCAGTTCCTCCCAAAGAACTCAATATTGGTAATTGCCAGTCGTTTGCCCATCCCCATAGCACAATACTCTCTGTACCATATTGCATTTCTTTTAATATTGACATTTGGCTCGGTTGAGGAATCGCTGACCAAGGATAATATATAAGCCTATAAAACAAGAGTGTTAATTCGCTTAAGAAGATGCATAATGCTCCCCAAGGTGCTACTTTCCAAAATATACTTTTCTTTTGCTTACTTGTACAAGCATCTTTCCTTCCAAGATAATCAGCAAGCACACAGAGTACTATCATTCCGCATACTGCATAAAACAATATATTTAAAAGGCTGTAATTACTTAACACATAGTATTCTGTCATAGCTTTTAATTTTTTATTCGTCTAATAAATCTTTTGGAACTATCAATCTATTGCCTATATTAGCATAGATAAAGAACAAATAATGAGGAACAAGATACTACCTCCAATGTTATGCACTCTTTTCTTATTCATAATAAATTGCTTAAACAAAATCATTAAAATATAGTCTTTTTTATTGCTTCCTTCGGCACATAGGCAGTAGCCACCAAGCATCCATAAAACAATTCCACTATCACGCGCTGCTGCCCAGCAATACGAGCTACTCTGCCATGAATGCCCTTGAATTCACCTTCTGTTACAACTACGTTATCACCAAGTTTAAACTGGATGTTGTTAGATGTAATAGGGATGATATGGGGATTTTTGAGGGATGTAAGATTGATGAAGTTGTTCATGGCTTCATTACGTATAGTTAGTGGCGGATTGCGGTCAGGATTGTTTTGAAGATGGATGGTGTGGTCAAAGTAGTAGCTAAGCAAAGGACTGCTTTCATTTGTCGCAACCTTGTTGTCGTGTAGTAAGGCTTCTACTTGCTCTGCTGTTGCATGTACAAAGATGAAGGAGGGGAGGAGTGGTTCGGTGATGATTCGCTTCTTACCTTGCTTCCTTACCTCTTTATATTGCAAAGGAACATAACATTCGAATCCTTTAGCCTCTACAAAGGTCTTTGCTTTGTCAATACGTCCATACGAAACTCTTAGCACGAACCATTGCTTGTTTCCGGCAGGCACATTTTCTACCGACACCCCATATCTGACATCATCAGAAATGGAGGGCGTGCAAGAGGTAAGTCCTACACTTGGACACGATAAGCCAGTGTCGATTGGCTGCCCATTATACAATGAAGCGTCTGCCTTTTGAGACAGGTTGGTAGTATCTTCCAATGTTGCTCAGAGGTTAGATTAAAACCAATAGACTTTTTCTTGATAGAATAGTCTTTATTTAACTACAAAGATAGAGAAATAAAATATAATTAATGAAGAAAGCACATTACTATTTTTGATTTTGGCAAATAAAAGTATACTCAAACACGTTTTCATTTTCTTACGTTTTAAATGATTACTATTTTAATTCTTTACCCTTTATGACTTGATTGGGCAAAAGGTTAACAATAAAATGAAAAAATGTAGGGCAATAAGGCCTTCTAACTTCTCCTTAGAAAGATTCATAGATTGCAACAACTTACTATAGTTGTCAGCATTAAGAACCTCATTCCAAAGTGAAGTCTTTTTCATAAGTTCAACACCACGCTGCCAAAGCTGAGGCTTATGCTTCTGAACAGTTCTGTCCCATAAATGAGTATACTCATGAATAGGATGTTCAGGGGAAATCTTAGTTTCATCAAGATAGATGTTACCATCCTTATCTACAAAACCATAGACTTCTCCTTGTGGAGTGGTGAAGAGTTCTATTTTAGATTCTGCATTATATACAGAGCTACGTCCATCACCTCTTCTTTGGTTGGCATCTTGTGAGTTTTGAAATTCTCGTCCAACCAACTCAGCATTGCCATTTGTTGTGATTCTGATTTTAACATCAGACCAACCATTATTATGTTGTCATTGGGAAGATTTAAAAGTTTCAAACCTCCTACTAAACCCATCTGGGCTTCTGATAGTTTTACCTCTGATTGCATTTTCAAATTTTCTTAAAAGTTCTTCATTACCATCTATGAAAATTTGGGCACGTACTTTGTAAGTACTATCTCCAAAATAATCACAAAGATACCAATAATTGACAGTATGACCAATACATCCAAAGGAAGATTTATTCTTAAATTTACCAAAGAGGTCATGTCTTAGGACTTCAATTTCTTCAGTATCTTTTGGCATATAGTAATTGCTTACCATTTGCTGCAAATACTGGATATTGTGAGTCTTTAAGAACTCCTCCATGGTAGCTCTACCAAAAACATTGATGCCATTTGACTTTAGATGAGAGATAAGTAGTGAGGTGATAGATGAAGAGACACCTTCTGTGGACTTTGTAGATGTAGTAGGGGTGGTAGGAGTGGTAGGTGTAGTAGGTTCAGTAGGGGTGAGTGGAGAACCTTTGCTGTTTTCTACCTTTCTTAGCTATCATTTCCATAAGAGAAGTCTTGCCAGTGCCAGCATAGCCAGAGAGAGTCATAGAAATCTCATCAGACTTCATGAATCTATCCATCTCATTGAGAGCATCTATCTGCTGGACATTAGGCTTGAAAGGAGCTTGGACCTTAGTACCATCAGCAAATGTGAAGTCTTGAGGTACAGCTTTACCACTATGCTCGGGCTTAGGTTCAATGCCATTAACAAGGTCATAGTCAGCAGACTCCTGCTTAATGAGATCTGTTTCATCTTTCAGCTGAGAAGAAGGCATAGAATCAATGAATCTTTGTGCTTGATTCTCAACATCCCCCATAATATTATTTGCTATAGACTCATCCTCAAATTTGGCAAAACAATCTATTACAGCCAAAGAACCATCAGATTGTTTAATGACATTCTCTGGACGAATGTCAGTAACAATATAACCATCCTTGGTATATTCAGCATTAATGCCTTTGCCCTTGGATAATGTGAATCCAAGAGTATTAGTCATATAATTCTGAATTTCATCCATAGTAGGTGCTATACCACTATCTTCAATAAAGGGTTGTTCTACTATAATACTAATTCCATTATCAGAAGTTCCTACCTTAAGCATTTTCATCGCTGTTGTAGGAAAAACTAAATTATGAATCAGTATTCTATTCATAAGAGCTTTTGGAGTACCATAATGATTAAGGGAAATATTTTTTACAACAGTTCCTTTATCATTATTTTTCCAAACTCTTGTTTCTGAATCTGCGGCACTATTTCCTAAAGCATCTTCATAATAATCATTTGGTTCTACAATCAATTGTTTATGCTTTGTAGCCCAATTTATTAACTCTTTTTGTTGTCTTAAAGATTTTTCATGTAATTGCTTTCGTAGGCTTTGGTTATTGCTTGTCTTTTCTTTACTGCCTCTGCCCATTCTTTGTTGCTCATCTTTGATGAGGTTGAAGGTACTCTCAAAGACTCTTCCTGCTGATTTAATTGCTTTGTCATATTGTTTATTATATTGTTTACTGATAGAGAAGAAATAATACTGTTATTGATTTCATACTTACCATTACGATTAAGTTCTGGAGTATTTAATCTAATGTCAGCATCAATGACTATCAGATTATCATTAGGAGTTTTTATAACATTTTCATCATGAAGGTCAGAGATATACAAATCATCATTAATAAAAGTATTACCTCTATCTTTAGTAGACTTTATAAAACCTGCCTTAGTTATAAATTCATCTATTTCTGCTTGTGTTGCAGGAGTTCCTTGAATGAAAGGTTGTTCAACAAGAAATTGAAATTCTCCTTTGGAGTTTCTCCCAAAGCCGGTAATCTTTAATGCAGCTCCAGGGAACAGAGTGTTATGAAGAGTAATTCTGTCAAGGGCAAACTGTGGAGTGATGAAATATTCTGTAGAAAGAATCTTAATAACATTAGTATCTCCATCATTAGCAAATACCTTAGCTTCACCTCCTTCTGCAAACAACTCCTTACCCTTAATAGTATCAAGATTATCATGCCAAATGCCTTTAGCTTTAGCCCATGACTCAATTACCCTTTCCTGGATAAATTGTTGTCTTTTGTCTCTCTCATACCTTTCTGAGACTGAGAGTGTAACATTTCTACTTGAGCTTTCATTTGAGCTAAGGAGTATGGATGCTGTTGCATTTGCTGTACCTCCTTGATACATTCCTCTTGATGTTTCTTGAGGAAATCGTTGATAAGTGACTTTGCCATTGTATTAATTTATAAAATCAAGTGATTATGTCCAAGCTTGCATTATGAACTCTTGGATAACAGGTAAGAAAGGTTCTATCTCTCTTGCTTGTTCCTTCATACTCATACTTCCCATGTTATCCACCATTGCAACATTCAACAAGTATATGTTGTTCTTATACTCTTTTACGAAGTTTTTATAAACTTCCTGTGGGTTATGCTTAATAAATTCTTCCATATCTTCTTGTGTTTTTCTTCTAAATGAGAATTGGTAAAATAAACCATCTTCAGTCTTATTATAAAACACAATAAGCTTCTTACCATTAGCTTCTACAGTTGTTATTACATTACATACATCACAGATTGGTTCTTCCATAATTACTTAATTGTTATTTAATTATTATTTTTTGTTCTTTTTTTCTTTAAATCAATTCCTTTGGAGCTTCTGAAATTCTCCTCAGAAGTTGTTGCTGGATCGTACAAAACATTCCTCCACTCTTTAGGATTTAAAAGAGATTTTCTTGACGTTGTATTTCCCAATCTCTTGAAAATAACTTCTGGAAGAAGTTCCAAATCATCCATTTGGATATTAGATAATATCTTACGATATAAGGTAGGTATCTCTACATCTGTTCCATAATAGAGTTTTCCTGCATAATATCTTGGATATTGAGCATAAGTACTATGCCAAGCAGCATCACTTAATTTCTTGGTTACATTGGCTATCGTACATTTCCTCTAAATCCTTCTTCATTATACCAGTTCTTTATGTTCTTTATCTGTTTTTTACTCAATCCCTTTACATCGAGAATCTCCTTTACAAGGAATCCTTCCTGGTGTTATGCTGAATAATCTTATCTCCCCAAACAGATTCTTCAGAATTATTCCACCAATTATTTATATCTACATCATTTTTAAATTTAATATCCAGTGCCTTTCCAAGACAATACCTTGCTAACAATAATACAATTGGCATAGTAATAAAGCAAATAATAAAAATCATAAAATATAAAAATTTAATTGTTATAGTTTTCTCATTGTACGTATAATACCTGGAGAGCCCTGCATGTCAAGCATAAAAGGATTATGTAAAATCTACTCCTATAGTTCTTGCTTTTTGTTTCGTTGCCAGTCTCCATGCGTTATCTCTAAATATGGATAGAGTCATGATTAAAATCTTGTTGATTTTGCTTGTCTTACCAACTTGTTGAGATAGTGATATCTTCCATTCACTTTTATTTTATCTTTTTTTTTACTTATGCCATAAACAATAAAATCTGTATAACATAATTCTCCCTCAGGAATAGGGCAGGTGATAATTTTTCTCTTGAAGTCAAATTTCGGATAGTCTGTCATACCGAAGCCATTGTTATCAGCATTATAATATGGAGGCTTGTCCATTAATATAGGAACACCTTCAACTATGTGATATACGTCATATCCATTATGCCATCTGACTGCCAAACTGTTATGAACAATAATCAGCTCAGGAATATCATCGAAGTCTAAGTCTTTGAAGAAAAAAGGCTTATAAAGAAGCATCGGTTCTTGTTCATCTTTGTTTGCTGTATAATCAGACTTGACTGTTTTATGGTTGTATTTTTTGAGTATTTTGAGATTCTTTTCTTTTGGGTCTTGTCTTCCATTACAAAAAACAGTATCTCCAAAACTCTTGCTATGAAGCATAAATGTTCTGTTATTCTTCGTGAAATATATATTTGCCGAAAGAACTAAATTATCTTCATAAGAAGGCTTTAATATAGCTTTGACCTTATATCCAAATATTTTCTGACGATATTCTACAGCAAAACTATCTTGAGAGATGTCATTGTCCTGTTTCATCATAATATAACTTGAGTCAGTTCTTTCTTTACTGACATATTTGCAAGAGCCATAGTCTTTATTGGATGCTTTTTTTGAACAAGACAATAGAGTGACGCTTATGACCAAGCATAAGCATATCATTCTTTTAAATTTACTCTTCCTCATTTTATTGTCTATTATTTTCTATAACTTAGGAAGCATACCTTAGACACGTATATGTACTCTATGGAACATATACGTGTTTAAGGCATGCTTGCTATTGAATATTCAAACTCTCAGGAGTATCCACCAATTTTCGCATTTCATCACTTGAAATTACAATATCATGTTTTTTTAGAGACTGCTTACCAGTAAATCTATAAACTAATCCCGAATGACTGACTTTGCACATTTCAAGAAAATAATGGCTTTCAGGTTGACTCAATCCTTCTTTTATTACAGATGCTCTAATCAAATCATTATTCTCTTCCATTTGGCTGATAGAATAGAGATTTTCATCAACTTGTATAGTAAACACAATGTTTTCATCCTCCAATGTGATATCTGTCATAATCATCCCATCATCTAATTTCTGAGGATAATTTACACGTTCGGCCTCAATGAGAATAGATAGAAGTTTATATAAGGCTTCATGTGGATTAAGCTGATATCTTTCATGAAGAGTTGCTAACTCGTCAGCAGTTGCTCTAAAGTCAAACGCTCCAGTGGCAGATTCGGTGATGACTACTCGAAAACCATAATTATACTTTTCCAGCAAATCTAAAATCATACTACCTCGATTATCACCTTGTCCATCTAGACAAAGAATACACATCAGAATCCCTTCTTTGATTTTCTCGTCGTTTTTTAACTCACTCAAAGCATTTGAATATCCAGGAGCAAATGAAGTATAGTATGTAACACAATTATCTTCAAGTTTTACTGCTGTCACTTGCCCTTTTCCCATTGTTAAAGGAATAGGGCAATCGTTATTGACTCTTTCTATCATTTGTGCAAACTTTAATTTTTCCTCTTGCATTTGAATTTTAGGAGCCATAACACTCTTTGCAATTTGCCCGCCAATCATTACAGAAAGAAATATAATACCAAGTGTAGCAAATGTTATCTTTAAGACTTTTCTGAATGTTTTCCACTTAGGTTGCTTGTTCTCATCCGTAACAACATCTTCTTTTTTCTTTCTGCTACTGCGTAGTAACAAGAAGGCTGGCAGGAATCCAATAAGAGTTGCTGTAAGCAGATGACCGATAATTTGTTCTGTTCTTCCAGTGAAGCATCCTGGAAGACAAATGATACCTAAAATCAAGAACAGTATTCCAAAAGTTTTTTTCATTTTCTTACGTTTAAATGATTACTATTTTAAATCTTTACCCTTTATGACTGGATAAGGCAAAAGGTTAACAATAAAATGAAAAAATGTAGAATTATTAGTAGTATATCAAAGGATTTGATAGTTATCATAAGCTCTACAGCATGAATAACCAAATTGGTCAGGCTGAATTCAAAATATGCCCATAAGGTCATGTCAGCATACTCCTGCTTGATAAGAGACTGTTCATCTCTAAGGTCATTGTCAGACATGCTGTCGATAAATTCCTTGACAGCCTCTGCATACATATATATAGGATGGTTAGTGTCATCATAACCAGTCTTTATTTGACCTCCTGAGAAATCAGCTTGGCTATTCTGAGAACTCTGTCCTCGTCTGGCTTCTCTTCCCAATGCTTGCTTATCCAATCCAGCATTGTTAGTATTTGAGGCTTTGTCCTTAGTATCAAGGCTGTTCCTACTGTAGTAGCTTCCCCTATGCCCATTCCTTTCAAGCCACCTATCAATAGCCTGTATGGTTCCTCTAAGTCCTTCTTCATTGCATAACTGTTTTATGTTATTAATATCTTCTTTGTTCAATCCTTTTATATCAAGAATATCCTTAACAAGAAAACCTTCCAGACCATTCTTTAAATGGTTGAGACCATCTGTTCGTAGGCTCTTGCTCTCATCTGTCTTTCCTTCATTTTCTCTACGATATTTTTGTTCTCCTTCTTGAAGGCTTCTGTAGATCTGTAAGAAAAGTCTTCCTGCTGATTTAATTGTTTCGTCATATTGCACAAGTTTTTTCTTTTCTAAACGCTGATTAATCAATTGAAAACAATCAAAATGCACCCAAAGATTCGCTTATATGTTCTTCAGATCATACCTTTTCTGTGGAATCAGTCCCTCGTCATATTCTCTCTTTGTCTCAGCATCTCCATCTCTATTATATGATGAGTACGGAAAAAACATTCAGTTCTGTTCTTAAATAATTCTCAATTACAGGCATCGATGACAAGAATGGAATAGTTGATTTACTATGAACGTACTGACACCCTAACTTAATCAATGTGTCAAGAAATAAGTCACGAGTTCTTGCTTGATTACCAGATTCATCGTGATCCGATAATGATGCACTTGCAGAAGGATGCGATTCATCTACATTCTCCTGCATTTGTTTGTTTTCCTGCCTATTATTCCATATAGATACCAGTATGCCACATAATGCAATACCAACGATTAAGTAATAAATTTCCATAATCTTTTGTTTTTATCCTTTATGTTAACTATCAACAAAAGGTTAACTGTAAAAGCATTATTTTTAGCAAAGCACAAAACAATTCAGTCTAACATGACAAAACCTGCCCAATAGTATGGGTCTGGAAATTTCTCTTTAACATCCATCATTGCTTTCCATAAAGCTTGATGTCGTTCTATACCATCAGTCAAGTATGAATAAAACCTGGTCATAATCAAAGAAGTCGTATCATCTTGAACTTTCCAAAGAGACATGACTATAGTTCCAGCACCTGCCATTTTGAAAGCACGTTGAAGTCCATAGACACCATCAATCGGATCTACTTTTCCTTTTCCGGTTTCACAAGCAGACAAAACTACGAGTTTAGTCTTGCTCAAATCCATCCGAGATATTTCATCAGCGGTAAGAATTCCATCCTCAACATTGATCAAATCATTTTTCCCTTGCCATATATTATTGCAACCTGCAAGCAAAAGACCATTCCACATCATATATGATTCTTTTGGCGAATATATTGTAGTCATGCCGAAGAACTTGTTGTTATTTGCCTGCTTTTGGGTTTCTATGAAAAATCCATGTGTAGCCAGATGTATTATGTCTGGCGATTTGCCATTCATTTCCTTAAATGATTCCTCATTTGCCGTTTTGCCTTCAAGGAGTTTTACTTCAATACCATTCTTCGACAAGATGTTTTTTATGTTGTAGATTTCCTTTTTTGTAGAAGGTATTTCGCTCCAATTACCCCTATCAGCATTAATCGAAGTCATGTCTTTTGGAGTCTCATCATACGTGATATTGCCATAGAGTACAGAAGTTGTTAGAGGCAATTGATAAGCCTGTTTGATATTGGCGATATTACCTGTGGAAGAGAGCCTGATCATGAAATATCTTTCATTTAGCATTTTTCCTTTCCCATCTTGTAATACATCAAAATTCACCTCAGACAAAGGACCTGCTGTAGAATAATAAACCGTCTTTATCCCTTTCAAGTAAGGTGTAAGTTTCTGCCAAAGCATATCATGCAAAGTTTTAGACTTATGGGTATATATTTCATTGATTGCCAATCTGTCCTGTTCTTCATTATAGAATATAGCTTCAACAGAATCCACATTCTCCAAAGTAATCAGTTTGGGGTATTCAAAATCTTTTCTTAAGACAAACGCACTATAATTAGGTTTCATATTCGGATACTTCTCCATAACAGGGGCATAGCTGTACTCAATGGCGATTTCATCGTCATTTAATGATTCTCTTACTTCTTGCCAAGAACTGACTTGTTGGGTTAGCTTATCACCAAAGATGTTAATGTCGGCTAATATACTCTTTTCTGTATTCATTATTTCCCTTAATAGGGAGTCTCTTGAATTTTTGTTTGACTTATATGCCAATTGTTCCCTTAGATACTTATTGTGGACATATTTTTTCTTGAGATTCTCATCCGATGATTCAGCTACAAACTTATCTATAATCCGATTGAAATTGACCAAAAGGTTCTTGCTATAAAGAGCATTATCGTATGCAATACCAATAGCTTGACTTGAATGTGTCTGATTCGCTACTAAATTATTTATAAACAACCGCTCCCTTGAATTCTGTGTCCAGTAAGATTCCCAATCCAACTGCGATAAATTTGAAAACAAACTCTTTAGGTTTCTTAAAGATACAGCATTCATCTCCTGTAGTGATTCTATAGCTTTAGAGATATTATCTGAATATAAATAACACATACAGCGATTCTGGGCATATTGATAATTGTTTTCATCATTGTCGCTTTTTAAGTTTTCTAATAGCTTAGCCCCATCACTCCATCTGCCCTGTTTCATATAAAGAACAGAAAGATTGTTTACAGCTTGTGTGTATGCCTCATGAGACAAGAAATCATTCTTACTTTTATTGATAACGGTAAGAAAGCACTTTTCCGCTTCTTTTTCATGACCGATTGCGGCACATAAGTAACCATAGTTTTCAAGGACTATCCATAGATTTTCATCCTTTATATCAAATATATTACCATGGAGTTTTTCAAATTGCTCAACAGCTTCATCCATATATAGTTTTGATGATAATAAATCTCCTTTTGCCTGATATGCAATTGCCATATTCAACAGCATTACCATATAGGACTCTCCATAGTCATTTTTCTTTTCAAAATATTCGTGGGCCGCATTCAAATATTGTAATGCGCTTCCATAGTTTTTAAGCCAGACTTCTGTACGTCCTCTGCAAACAAGCAAATTGCGAATATATTCGTTATTCGGCTCATGCTCTCTTTGATTAAATGTATTAGCAGTCTCTTGTAATATCTGTATAGAACTCATCAAATCTCCATTTTCCACATAATACCGATACAAATACATCATGATATTATTGTATATGTCACCTACATAGTAATCAGACTGAGAATAGATATTCTTGAGATGTATTAATGATGGGATTATCTCATGGAAGCTATCATAAGAAACAGCCATACATTCCTCATACGTCAAAAGCCCTTGTTTGGCTCTTGACGAGAAATCTGAGCTATTCTGAGAATAAGCTACTATATGACATAATATTAATAGTGTAAATAAAAGTCTTTTCATCTGGTTTGACATTCGTTGATGTATTGTGTAGTGCGGTCTAAAACACTTCCGTAAGTATGCTTTTGAATTTTGCTGCTCTTATTCAAATATTTCAAAGCCTTGACTTTATCATTCTCCAACATGTAAGCACGCCCTAAATTATGATAGATATTAGCTAAGAGAGAAGAATTCTCTTTCCTAAGTTTGCCTTCACTTTCATCTAATAAATTCAGGAGAGTGCTTTTTGCCTTTTCAGGCAAATCAGTAAAGAGATAAGACACAGATAGCTGGTTTGCTATTTCTTCGTAGCAAGTTCCTCCTTCATGCTCATCTTTAGAATAAACATACTTTTCGTAATATGTAATGGCCCTTGCATATTCCTGCTGCCAGTATGCGCCATTTCCTGCAAAGCGATATATCATGTGTGGAGGGTATTCTTTTATATTTGCCTTTTGCAAGTATTCTATGCCGTTCTGAATTATTTTTTCCAAATCTACATAGTCATCTATTCTTGAATAACATAAAGCAAGGTTACAAAATGCACCGCATATATTCTTATTAGGTTCAGGCAATATAGCAGACATGTCTGTCAACTCTTTGAAAAGAGGAATAGCTTCATTAAGATGCTGGAGGTATCTGCTCAACAGAATGCCTCGAGAATATACAGCAAGAATATACACCTCGTCTTTACATCCTCTTTTCTCTTTAATGCCATTTATGAAATCAATGTATTCATTAGCTGCCTCTTCATATTTCTTTTCATTTACCAAATGCATAATTCTATCCCAATATGCCGATTCCCATTGTAGGAAGTTCGTATTCATAAAATCCAAGTCTTCTACATCTTCTGCACCCACTCTTTTATAGCACTCTTTAGCCAGAATTGAGTCACCCTTAGCCATATAGATATTTCCTAAATTTTTATATACATTATGACGGAATTCTTTGGCGTATTCGGCTGCAACACTTTTCAACAAGGCTTTTCTGTAATATTTTTCAGCATTGTCATAGTCATTTAACCTGCCATAAGAATAGCCTATGGCGACAAATGCATCCAAGTAGTTTTGGGCCTTAATATTCAATTTCTCATATAAATCAATAGCCTTATGAAAATAAGGAATGCACTCTTTGTATTTCTCCCTATCCCATAGGATAGCACCTCTGCTTTCGTAAAATAAGACTATGATAGAATCCTTGTCAGAATTCAAGCATTGTTTTTCTATTCTATCAAGTATAGTTTCTGCTTCATCATCCTTGTCTTCATCTATAAGATTCTTTACTTTAATGACAGAATCCCATAGACTTTGTGAATGTATATTACATTCCATACAAGTAAAAAATATGATAATCAATACAATTCTATTCATAATCTAGAATATTTACGTTTACCTGTCAAGTATACTATAGTCTCTTAAGTAATTCTTTGGCTTTCTTGTTTACAACAGAATCCTTCTCTGTAGAAGCAACCAACTTCTCAAGCACGACCTTAGCATTCTTTTTGTCATTATTTTTAAGATGGGCTATTGCTAAGTACCAACCTATTTCTGCAGAATAATCTGTATAGTCATTATAGAATTCCTTGGTAGAAAGATTCCAGTATGACGATAAGTCACGAATAGTTGCATCCAAATTCTTCCCATTCTGAACATTTAAGAATAAAACCGACAATTTATTCTCTATCTCAGAGTCACCAGTATCACCACGAGCTATAACACCTGAATAAATCGCATTGCAATACTCTTCTCCAAGACTTGTTGTAGTTCTATATGAATGATAACTAACTCCCATCCATACAATAAGAACCAACGATGCTGCCATTGAAAGCCATACAGAAGCCTTTCGTAAAAACAAGTTCTTGGAATCTCTAATTTCTTCCGTGTAATTGGGCTCCTTGTTGTCAAAAGTATTTGTTTGGCTGTTATCATCATCTACTATTGGCAGTTCATAGCTTGCTGATTCAAGGAAGATTTCATTTTCTAATTCTTCCTTGGAAAGTAAACCTTCGTTCGATTCATGAAATGCTTTCATCAACATCAAATCTCTTTCTTCCCCGACTTGTTTCATTCCTTTAGCTATTCGAGCCAAATTTATGGCATCAGCTTTCAGTTGAGGGTCATTGGATACATCCATAAAAAACTTAGTTTCTTCTTCTGGAGTCATCTTGCCACGAAGAAAGGACATAATACGCTTTTCATTGATGAAATCTATATCTATAAAATTGTCCATAACCATTTAATTAAAAGAGTTGGGTTATAAGTGCATTGAAATGTTCCTTGAATTTTTTCTGGCAACGATGTTTGGTTACTTTCACAGAGTTCTCACTGCTATAATTGAACATTTGTGCCAACGTTTTCATATTGAGATTATCCCGGAAATATCCCCATAGCAATTCGTTGCATGGTGATGGAAGATTACTCACTATCTGTCTTACAAGAGTCTCTTTCCGGCTGGCTATCGAAGCCTCTTCATGCTCGAGCTGAAGCAGACTCTCTATCTTATCTGCTTTAATGTCTTTATTTAGAAAGTCTAAGGAACCATCATCCCCCACACGAATATGTTTGTTGTTTTTACGTAAGGCTTCCCGTGCTTTATTGACACAGATACCTGTAAAATATGTAGATAAAGAAGATGTTAAATTGTTCAACTTTCCTAAGATTATATTATTGTGTAAGACAATGAACGACTCTTGAAAAACATCCTTGCAGTCTTCTTCGGAAAGACCAAATTGCTTTTGTAGAAATGGAATAATCTTTTTCCATTCCTTTTCTGCAAAAGCATTTATATGCATATTACTATATTTTGGTATTGGTATCATTTCTTTTTAGTTGTTTGAATAACCATATTTTGTCTAACTAATCTGGGATTATTATCCATTAGTTTTTTTACGTCTTTCACCCAACTATCATCAGATGATAATTTGTGACGCATTAATACTTTATTTACGTAAAACGAAAGTGGACCATAATATGTCCCGTTTTGCTTGAATTCGTAGTTTGACTGATATGCTCTACAAGCCTCAAGCATACATGTTTCGGCCATTCCTTTTTCTGATTTTATGGGAATATTAGCTCTTGTATCAAGTCTTGGTACATAGCTTTTATTTGATAGACTAAAACCAGTCTTAGTTCCTCGAACAAATACTTCCTCTTCTTCCTCGTACTCTTCTCCCCGGTCAATCCCACCAGAATGACAGGCATCAACAACAACATATAAAAAACCTGTAGAACCTATTTTCTTACGAAGCTTGCTAAACCATAGATTAAGTTCATCATCTATGATATGATTTTTTCCAGAATAGACACCTTTTACAGGTATTTGACAAGCATCATAAGGTATGATAGCCTCGTCCCAACCATCATCTTCATCACCATTATAATCCTCAACCGGCTGGCCATGACAAGAAAAGTGTATATAAATAAGATCTCCAGGAGCTGCCTCTATTTGTATCTTTTCAAAAGCTCTCCTTATTCTTGAAGCTGTAGCCTTTTCGTCGATCAATGTTGTCACCTTAAATCCTTGCTTCTTCAAATTCAGCCTTAACATATTGACATCATTGGCACCATGAATTTTAGTCCATCCTGCACCAGTATGTCTAACAGCAGGATAATCTGAAATGCCAATCAATAAGGCGCGCTTTGTAGCAAAAGCCGTTAAAGATAAACATAAAAATATAATTAAAATAGATTGTTTCATGAATCCCATTTTTATATGCAAATATTTGAGCGGTTATTCTCTACCGACACCTCATTCCTTACATCATCAGAGGTGGAGGATGTAAGGAATGAGGTAAGTCCTGCACCAGGACAGGAAATGTATCAAGGCATGATACGATTGTTTCAAGACACGCAACAGAACTTTATATCATGTTTCTGATATAAGTGTTACGATTGTAAAGGGACATGGTGGCGTATTGTATAGTAACGGAGGTAGATATAAGTGGTAACTATATCGTCATATTAGCAGAATCGTTAATATTCTGCCAACTTCTTCTTCTCCTTTTCCTTAATCCTTGCTTCCACTTCATCGGGTGAACCGCTGCCTGTAATGAGACTCTTTATCCATACGCATATAGCGAAGCAGACAATGGTGACGGCTGCACTGGCTATCCAATTAAGGAGTTCATTGCCGAGATGCACGTTGTTCATAAATACTATGCCGGCAACTATAGGAAGACCAAATAGCAGCATGTCGGAACCATTGCTCATCTTGAAGTTGTCTTTGGCGCGTCGGTATTCTTCGTCTTTTGAAAGGATAGACTCACGGTTTGCCTTCCAGTATTCTTCAAATTCTTTTTCTGTCATTTTTGTTTAAATAAAATGAGGTTCTTACTTGGGTGTCTTGTACACGCCTTACTTTACACGCACAATCCTTATTCCAGTCTGCGACGGATGCTTCTGCATGTATTGATAGAGGGTCATGGGTTCTTCTACTACCTTCTTGTGTATCTGCGAGGCATTGAGCATGTGCAGTCCGTCTTTATGCCATATTGCTATGCCTATGTGCGAAGTATCGAGTCCGGCTTTGGATGTGGTGATAGCTATAATGTCGCCATCGTGGATGGTAGAACGGAACAGTTTGGTATTGGCTATTGACGCTTTTGGGATAAAGCGATAGGTATTGCCTGACAAGCGTGACTCCATCTGGGCTATTGGTTTTACCAACTCGGGATTGTTTTTTAGCATTGGATAGAGCGACGTGTGCTTGCTCATAAAGTCGATGCGCAGATGTTGGGTGGCTGTAAATGGTGGATTAGGCGACTGAAGTTCCTCTACAAAACCATCTTTGGTGTTCTCGTCAATCCACTCTGTGAAGTAATGCTGGCGGGTAGGGTAGCTCACCTTTCCGCCTACATAGCGTATCTGGCGCAGATAGGAGCAATAATCGGTGAATGAGAGTTTCTGTTTTTTTATGCAAAGATATATGGCAAGCACATTCTCGACATAAGTGGTGCAGTCGAGCTGGCGTGTGTTTACGACAAGATTTTCTATTGAGTCGTTCTCAAGAGTCTTTGCCACGTAAGGCACTCCTTTAAACTCACGTGCCAATGCTATGATGAGGCTTGAGGCAGATGTGTCGTGCTTGGCATATTTGGAAAGAATTGTTTCTATACGTTTCTGGTCTTCGCTGTTAGACACTATAACAAAATCGTTGTGCTGAGGTTCTGCATTCTGTATGTTTGTTGTTGGCAAGGAGTCAGCTGAACTGTTGGTTTTGTTGGCAACATATTTTTTAGTGTTGCTGTCGGCAGAGTTCTTTGCTGTAGAGCATTGGGATAGCAATGCCAATGCTATTAATAGGGTTTTCATATACAAAGAGATTATTTATGAATTGTTATTTTTGACGTCCGAAGTTTACACCTATATATATATTAAGGCTTCCGAACATATTGTTAGTTGAGAATTTGGGCTTGTGATAGTTATATGTATGTACAATGCAGTTGGCTCCATAGTACCAGCGCATATTGTTCCATACAATGCCGAAGCGTCCCACACCATCGATGTTGAAGTTTTGGAAAGTGAAATCCTTTAATGTGAAACCTTCGTGGTCGGAGTCGTCCCATGCTCTTTTGTAGCCTAAAGCTACCGACAAGGAGGCTGCCGCAAGCCAGTTATGAGCAAAAACCCAATTGTATGCATAGCCACCAGAGAAGGCAATGTCGGTATATTTCACCTTCTTCATCTTAAGGTCGGTATCCATATACTTGTCTGCCACATCTTTTCCTAAACGGTCGGCTACAAGCGAGTTGAGCTTCTCCCAGTCGATACTAAGCGTATGCTGAGTGTAGCCTATGCCACAAAGGGCAGAGCCACATGAGCGTCGCTGTATGGTAGACTGGCTGAAGGCAGCTGGATAGGAGAACCGTTTGTGATTGAAGATGTAATAGAGATTGAAGCCCTTGATGCTGACATCAATGCCGTCGTAGTCGACACCACGCATAGGACGTGTATCGACATTGTGAACGTTGTCGAAGCGCATGCTGGATATTTTGTAGTCGGTACCAGTCTTGCGATAGAAAAGATCGACACCTATCTGCGAACTGTAGAGTGACAGGTCGAACTCCTTCTTCTTGTCGCCGTTGCTGATATGCTTAAGGTCGAATGTATAGCCAAGGAATACCCATCGCCAGCCTAAGTAAGGTCCGAGTTTGATGGACGGTAGGGGAGCGAAGGTGAAGTTATTGCCCTTTGATGATGTTATACGATAAAGCTCGTAAGTGTAGGTGTTTTGCATCATTACGGTATAGTTGAAGGCTTGTGGCTCGATGTAGTCCTTGTCTACTCGACTAAAATCCTTCACAAACTCGTACATAGTGCCTATAAGTCTTTTGAAAAAGGACTTTTTCTTCTTCTCAGGTTTCAGTAGGCAGGTATCGGCAATAGCTACAACATCTTTATGTTCTACCGTGTCGGCAATGGCAGCTACGTCTTTGCATACAATAGTGTCGGCAATATTCTGTGCTGTTGCAGTTGCCGACGCTATTGTAGATACTATATATATAATGTATAGACGTAGATTCATTGCTTAGTTGGTATAATTTTATAGTTTGCCAAGTATACGGTCTAACACCCAGTTGACTGGTGTGGCGCTTACGCTTGTGCATGTGCATGTACCAATGCCTTGCAGATGTTCGATAACGCTACGTATGATAGGGAGTTGCACATATGGAGGGTTGGGCACAACGATACTTGTTCGTCCCTCGCTTGTAACAAGTTGTATAGGGTCGTAATTATATACTGAGAACGAGAGCATGCCTTTTTCGCCAATAACCTCGATGCAGTCTTCCTTAGCACTCTTATGTCCTACAAAGCACCACGAACCACTACCAGGGAGTCCGTTCTCGAAGAAGAAACAAGCACTAATAGTATCTTCGGCCTTGTATAGATGGGCACGGTTGGAGCAATAGCCGTGGGCACGGGTTATTACACCAAATATGTCTTGCAGTAGGTCGAGCTGGTGCGGAGCAAGATCGTAGAAGTAGCCACCACCTGATATATCGGGTTGCAGTCGCCATGGAAGGTTTTGCGCATCCTGATAGTCGAGGTCGCGAGGAGGAACGGAAAAGCGAATCTGCACGTTTGTGATAGTGCCGATAGTTCCAGAGTTTATAATCTGTTTTACTTTCTGGAAGTAAGGCAGGTATCTACGATAGTAAGCCACGAAGCAAGGTACGCCGGTTATCTCGCTTATGCGGTTGATACGAGCGCAGTCTTCATAGCTTGCTGCAAGAGGTTTCTCTATGTATACTGGTTTGCCAGCCTTCATGGCCATTATGGCAAATGTGGCATGGCTTGACGGAGGAGTTGCAATATATATGGCTGTAACATCCGGGTCGTCGATAAGTTCTTGTGGGTCGGTGTACCATCTTTTAATGCCATGACGTTTGGCGTATGACTTAGCCTTGGCCTCGTTGCGGCTCATTACAGCCACAACATGCGAGCCTTCAACCTCGTTGAAGGCAGGTCCCGACTTCTTTTCGGTAACCTCGCCACATCCTATAAATCCCCATCCTATTTGTTTCATATGTATCTGTTCAAATTAAAATTCAAGAGATTAGCTATTGGATTCTTCACTTTTCACTTTTCCCTTTTCCCTCTTCGTTTCACTATTGGATTCTTCACTCTTCACTCTTCACTTTTCCCTTTCTTTGTGTTCCTCCAGCCACTTATCTATCAGCATACGTGCCAGACTAAGTTTTTCGGGAATAGTAGGAAGAGAGTTCTTATTAAACCAATTGCCACGTGAGAGTTCGGATTCTTGCAACTTAAGTTCACCACTTTCGTATTCGGCAAAGAAGCCAACCATGAGTCCACATGGATAAGGCCAAGGCTGCGATTTGAAGTAACGTAAGTTCTTGATAGTTAATGATGTCTCTTCCATTACTTCACGTTTTACTGCTTCTTCGAGCGATTCGCCGGTTTCAACAAAGCCAGCTATGCATCCATAGAAATCAGTCTTGAAGTTTTTGGCATGAACAAGCAGCAAGTCGTCACCACGATTAATCAGAACTATTATGGCAGTAGCAAGCATAGGCCATACGGTCTTGCCACAGTTTGGACAGCGCTTGGAGATATCGGTGTCCATGTTCATAGGCGAGCCACATACACCACAGTATTGTGTATTGCGGTCCCAATAAAGCAGCTCGTTGCATTTGCCAGCTTTGAGATACAACTCTTGCGACAGTTTGTAGAAAGACTGGCGCAGACCGCACATCTCGAAATTCGCTTCGTTGACGGGCTTGTCTATACGAAAAGCCTTAACTTCTGTGCCGTTGTCCATAGGCGACACGTTTAGAACGTGAGTGTCTGCTTTAATAGGCAGCGGTGCATTGTCGCCTTGCGGAATGGTATAGGTGCCGTCATCAAGCTTCTGCAACATTATGTCGCCACCATTGAAAATAAACCAATATGCCATAATATTAAAGATGTTACTTGTTGGTTGTGTGTGTTTATATAATACACAAAGTTACAAATAAGATTTGACATATGTACAAGTTTTATGCTTATTTTGTACAAAACCCTTATTTTCTCTACCTACTATAAGGTATATGTTTGTTTACGTTTGAATTAAAACTCTGTTAATCGGGTGTAAAAAAAACTGGTTAAATGTTGGTTGATTAGGATATTTTTGTACCTTTGCAATTGTTAAATCTCAGTACGTTGTATATGACAATTGTAATTGCTACCATACTTATTTTGGGGTATTTCTTGATAGCAACCGAGAAATACACCAACGTGAACAAAGCTGCAGTAGCCATCTTTGTAGGAACTCTTGGCTGGATATTGTATATATGTTATGGTACTGATTTTGTAATGAGTCAGCACGCCAACGAGTATCTGACATTCTTGAATGGAGCCGAATCAACCTCTGCTTTGGTTAAGCAATTTATTGCTCAGAACGTTTTCTTGAAATATGTAGGCAAGGCATCAGAGATAGTGTTGTTTCTTCTTGCTACAATGACTATTGTAGAGATTCTACAGAACAATGGTTGTCTTGACTTTATTTCCCAACTACTTCGCACACGCAGCAGTCAAAAAATGTTGTGGATGTTGTCGATAACCACCTTTGTGTTGTCGGCAAATCTTGACAATCTTACAACCACAGTTATGATGCTTACTATTATGCATGGAATTGTGAGTAGACAGCGTCCACGCATTATATATGGTTGTGCTATAGTGTTATCGGCCAATTGTGGAGGAGCCTTGACCGTTATTGGCGACCCAACAGGCTTATTGTTATGGAATACCGGTGCAGTTACCGCAACCAATTATTCGGCAACACTTGCATTGCCATGTCTTGTGGCTTGGGCATTACCAGTTTGGTGGATAGGAAGAGGATTGCCATCACGTATAGAGACAGAAAGAATAACCTTGCCATATAGAGGCGATGACACACGCTTGAATGTATGGCAACGTATGCTAATGCTTTTTGTGGGTATTGGCGGTCTGTGGTTTATCCCTACATTCCATACAATTACAAAGCTTAGTCCGTTCCTTGGAGCCCTTTGTGTGCTTGCCGTTTTGTGGATAGTAAACGAGATGGTAAACCGCAAACTGATGAATGCCGACCAAATGATACAGCGCCGTGTCCCAAGAGTGTTGCAGTATGGCGTTATACAAATGATATTGTTTGTATTGGGCATTATGCTTGCGGTAGGTGTGGTTAAGGAAACAGGAGTCGGCGTAACAGTATGCAACTTTATGGCCAACTATACAGACAACCTATTTGTTGTTGGTTTCCTAACACAAATCGTTAGCGCATTTGTAGACAACTTTGCTACGGCGATGCCAATGATTTCGCTGCATGATGCCAATCTTGTAGCTGCAACCGGAGACTGTTGCTCATCATCATTACAGTATATGCAGAATGGAGCCTACTGGAAAATGATAGCTTTTGCAGCTGGAGTTGGCGGAAATATACTGTGTACGGGTTCGGTAAGCGGCTTGGCTTTGGTGAAAATGGAGCGTATACGTCTGTCATGGTATTTCAGGATTGTAGGATGGAAGGCACTTTTGGGATCTACAATAGGTCTTGCAATAATGTATATGATATTATATTAAATAGGTAATTAATCAAATAATGTAAAATATAGGGTATTATGTCAAGAATTAAGACAATTGGAATACTTACCTCGGGTGGAGACGCTCCTGGTATGAATGCAGCAATTCGTGCTGTCACTCGCGCAGGCATTTGTAATGGCTTCAACATTAAGGGTATATACCGTGGCTATGATGGCTTGATTAATGGTGAGATAGAAGACTTTACAACAGAAAATGTAAGTGGTATCATCATGTCTGGCGGTACCATACTTAAGACTGCGCGCAGTAAGGAGTTCATGACAGATGAGGGTAAGGAGAAGGCTTATGAGCAGATTCAGGCTCATGGCATTGACGCTCTTGTTATAATTGGAGGTAATGGTTCGTTGACTGGTGCAATGGAGTTTGCAAAGAAATATGACATTTGTTGTATTGGCTTGCCGGGAACTATCGATAATGATCTCTATGGTACCGACTCTACTATTGGTTATGACACTACCATGAACACAATTGTTGAGTGTGTCGACCGCATCCGTGATACAGCACAAAGCCACGAGCGCATTTTCTTTATTGAGGTTATGGGACGTGATGCTGGTTTCCTTGCACAGAACTCGGCTATTGCCAGTGGTGCTGAAGCTGCAATCATTCCAGAAGATTCTACAGACGTTGACCAGTTGGCACGTTTCATGGAACGTGGTATACGTAAGTCGAAGAAGAGTTGTATTGTAATCGTATCAGAGAGTCCTAAGTGTGGTGCCATGTATTATGCTGAGCGTGTAAAGAACGAGTTCCCGCAGTATGACGTGCGTGTGTCTATACTTGGTCACTTGCAGCGTGGTGGACGTCCAAGTGCTCATGACCGAATACTTGCATCTCGTACTGGCGTAGGAGCTATTGAGGCTATCCAGCAGGGACAACGCAATGTTATGATAGGTGTGCGCAACAACGAGATTGTATATGTTCCGTTGAGTGAGGCTATACGTAGCGACAAGCCATTTGACCGCAAGCTTATCAAGGTACTTGATGAATTGAGCATCTAAAAATATTGTCGATTCAGAACTTCTGATGTTCTGAATCGACAAAGAAAATGTACTATTTGGTGCTTTTATGTACAATAATGTTTAAATATTTTTTTTAAATAAATTATTGTTGTTATATTTGCATCAGATTATAAAATTTAAACAAATATACTATGTCACAAATCAACGGGCGCATCTCGCAGATTATTGGCCCGGTAATCGACGTTTACTTCGATACCGCTGGCAAGAACCCTGAAGAGGTGTTGCCTAAAATCCACGAAGCTCTTAAGCTTAAGCGTCCTAACGGACAGGAGCTTATCATTGAGGTGCAGCAGCATATCGGTGAAGATACCGTACGTTGCGTCGCAATGGACAACACTGACGGATTGCAGCGCGGCTTAGAGGTTGTTCCTACTGGCAACGCTATCATGATGCCAGCAGGTGAACAGATCAAGGGCCGTATGATGAATGTTATCGGTCAGCCTATTGACGGTATGAGCACACTCAATATGGAGGGAGCTTATCCTATCCATCGTGAGGCACCTAAGTTTGAAGACTTGTCTACCCACAAGGAGATGCTTGCTACTGGTATCAAGGTGATTGACCTCTTGGAGCCTTATATGAAAGGTGGTAAGATTGGTCTGTTCGGAGGTGCCGGTGTAGGTAAGACTGTGCTTATCATGGAGCTTATCAACAACATTGCCAAGGGACACAATGGCTATTCGGTATTTGCTGGAGTAGGCGAGCGTACACGTGAGGGTAACGACCTTATCCGCGATATGCTTGAGTCTGGAGTTATCCGCTACGGCGAGAAATTCAAGAAGGCAATGGAGGAAGGCAAGTGGGATCTATCGCTTGTTGACCCAGAAGAACTTAAGAAGAGCCAAGCAACTCTTGTATATGGACAGATGAATGAGCCGCCAGGAGCACGTGCTTCAGTGGCATTATCTGGTTTGACTGTAGCCGAGGAGTTCCGTGACCATGGAGGCAAAGATGGCGAGGCTGCTGATATTATGTTCTTCATCGACAACATATTCCGTTTTACTCAGGCAGGTTCTGAGGTTTCGGCCCTTCTTGGTCGTATGCCTTCAGCCGTAGGTTATCAGCCTACACTTGCAAGTGAGATGGGACAGATGCAAGAGCGTATTACTTCTACAAAGAAAGGATCTATTACCTCAGTACAGGCTGTATATGTGCCTGCCGACGACCTAACCGACCCTGCACCAGCAACTACCTTTACTCACCTTGACGCTACAACGGAGCTTTCGCGTAAGATAACCGAGCTTGGTATCTATCCTGCCGTTGATCCTCTGGGCTCTACATCTCGTATTCTTGACCCGCTGATTGTTGGTAAGGAACATTATGAGTGCGCTCAGCGTGTAAAGCAGATTCTTCAGCGTTATAAGGAACTTCAGGACATTATCGCTATCCTTGGTATGGACGAGCTTTCTGATGAGGACAAACTGACTGTGAACCGTGCACGTCGTGTGCAGCGTTTCCTTTCTCAGCCGTTCGCAGTTGCAGAGCAGTTCACAGGTGTTAAGGGTGTGATGGTATCTATAGAGGACACCATTAAGGGCTTTAATATGATTCTTGACGGTGAGGTAGACGACCTACCAGAGCAGGCATTCCTTAACGTTGGTACCATAGAGGACGCTATTGCGAAGGGTAAGAAACTTCTTGAGGCTGCTAAGGGTTAATCCACTCAAACACTAAATTCTTGTGAATTATGAGTTTAAATCTAAGAATCGTCTCTCCTGAGAAAGTGGAGTTCGTAGGACAGGTAGACCGTGTTGTTGTACCTGGCACAAGTGGCGAGTTTGAGATACTTGCCAACCATGCACCTATCATTTCCACACTCAATAACGGACGTATTGCTTTTTTTGACTCAGAAGGCGAGCATGAGGTGAAGACAACGGGTGGTTTTGTTGAAGTACAGAAAAACAACGTTAATGTTTGTGTTGAACTTTAATGAAACAATGTTGACATGCTGAAAAATACAGAGACAACAAGATTAAGCCGACGCTATGCTTTGCAGACAGTAGTGGCTGTAACAGTGTTGTCGTTGGGTGTTATCTCCATGCACATGTTTGCTCATGTTGACGGACTTGTCTCTCCTCTAGTTGTAAGTGTGGTTTTTGCCCTTGTGGTGGAGCTGATTGACATCTATTTATGGAAGAGAATTGCAGACGCAAATGAAAAGATGCTTCCTACATATTTCTCGGCTGTATCAGGATTCAGAATGCTGTTGGCTCTATTCACTCTCTTGGGTTGCTACATTGCTGTTGGTCGCGACGCTATGCTTGAATATTGTTTGGTGTTTATGGTCTTCTATCTATGGATGATCGTACATCACTCTTTGTTCTTCTCGCGCCTAACCAATTCGCATACTGAGTGTGACAAAGAAAATAAATAAACGATAATGAAACAGATCAAGTCATTATTACTCCTCTTGGTATTGGCATTGATGCCTACCTTCGCCTTTGCGGAAGAAGCGGGTCATGACGGAAAGTCGCTTGATATACCTACAACGGTACTTGAGCATCTGTCCGATTCATATGAGTGGCATATAGCCTCTTACGAGGGCAAGAGTTTGAGCATACCGTTGCCAATAATAGTTAGAAGCTCAAATACCGGTGAATGGTCGTTCTGTACAGAAAGCACTTTGCCGAAGAATTTCTTCTTCGACGCGGAGCATCATGGCAAAATATATGAAAATATGCCTGATGGTTCGAAGGTGCGTCCACTTGACCTTAGCATTACGAAGACCGTTGCTCAGATATGGATTGTTGTGTTCGTATTGATAGCAGTATTCCTCTCTTGCGCACACTGGTATAAAGGTAAAGACGAGAGAAGTGAGGCTCCTGGCGGATTTGTTGGAATGATGGAGATGTTCGTCATGACTATTTATGACGACGTGATAAAGGCGTCAATAGGCGAGAAGCATTTCAAGCCGTTCGCTCCTTATTTGCTCACGGTATTCTTCTTTATCTTTACGACAAACATTCTTGGTTTGCTGCCAATATTCCCAGGTGGTGCCAATGTGACGGGAAACATCAATGTGACGTTCTTCCTTGCCATCTGCACTATGATTGCCATAAACCTCTTTGGCAATAAGGAGTATTGGAAAGATATCTTTTGGCCACATGTGCCGGTATTCCTTAAGGCTTATCCGGTGCCATTGATGCCAGTTATCGAATTCTTCGGTGTTTTCACCAAGCCGTTCGCTCTTATGGTTCGTCTCTTTGCCAATATGATGGCAGGTCACGCAATTATATTGAGTTTCACATGCGTTATCTTCCTTGGATGGTCGATGGGCGTGGGTTACGGTATCGGTTTGAACCTCGTAAGTGCTATAATGATGCTCTTCATGAACTGTCTTGAAGTGCTTGTGGCATTCATTCAGGCTTATGTCTTCACTTTGTTGAGCGCCGTGTTCATCGGTCTTGCCCAGAAGGAAGAGGAGGCTGAGGCTTAATAAACAAATAGATTAAACAACAAAAAAAATAACAACTAAAAAATTTTAAACAACTATGATTATTTCATCACTTTTGGCTGCTGAAGGTCTGGCACAGCTGGGCTGCGGTCTTGGAGCAGGTATTGCAGTTATTGGCGCAGGTTTGGGTATTGGCAAGATTGGCGGTAGCGCCATGGATGCTATTGCACGTCAGCCTGAGGCTTCTGGCAAGATTCAGACAAACATGATTCTTACCTCTGCTTTCGTTGAGGGTTGTGCATTGTTCGCTATCGTAGCTTGTGCGTTCCTTATCAAGTAAGGTGTCGTGCTCTTACGTAATAGGAACACAGAGTTCGTAAAATATTGCAAATGGATTTTAGTACATTGCCATCAATATTAACTCCTGACCTTGGACTCCTCTTCTGGATGCTTCTGGCATTCTTAGTAGTGTTCTTCGTGCTCGCCAAGTTCGGCTTCCCCGCTATTATCGTTATGGTAGACAAGCGCAAGAAGTACATCGACGAGAGTCTGTCCAAGGCGCAGAAGGCTGCTTCCCAACTTGAGAATATCAAGCAGGAAAGTGAGTCTATGCTTCAGGAAGCACGAGAGAAGCAAGCCATTATTCTAAAAGAGGCTGCATCTACTCGTGAAGCTATCGTGGCACAGGCTCAGGAGAAAGCTCGTGAGGAAAGCGCCCGCATCATTAATGATGCTAAGGCAGAGATTGAAAGCCAGAAACAGGCTGCAATCAGCGAGATTCGCCAGCAGGTAGCTGCGTTGAGTGTTGAGATTTCGGAGAAGGTCTTGCGCCAGAAACTCGGCACTGATAAGGCACAGATGGATTATATTAACCAGATGCTTGATGAAGTTACAGCTAATAATAAATAAGTATAAGCTATGGATTTAGGATTAATATCGGTCAGATATGCGCGTGCCTTGCTAAAGGCTGGCATTGAGGCTAAGGAGGCAGACAAGGTGTATGCAGATATGCAGACTCTTGCCCATAGCTACTCCACAACGCCTGCACTGAGGGTTACGATAGATAATCCCATGCTCTCGAAGAAGCAGAAGGAGAGTCTGCTCCTCACGGCATCAGCTGGAGGAACGTGCGACTTAACAAAGCGTTTTGTAGCCCTTGTGCTTAAAGAAGACCGTGAGAGTATCATGCAATTCATTGCCAACTCGTTTGTTACTCTGTACAGAAAGCATAACAATCTAATCAGTGCTAAACTAACGACTGCTTGCCCCATCGACTCTAACACAGAGAAGAAGATGCGACAGTTGGTTGAGGGAAGGACAAATGGCACAGTTGAGTTCCAGACCGAGGTTAATCCTAATATAATAGGTGGATTCGTGCTCGAATATGACACCTATCGTATGGATGCCAGCGTGAAGAGACAGCTCAACACCATTCTGTCACAGCTTAATTAATTAACTTTAAAAAAGTATATGTCAGATAAAATAAAACCAAGCGAAGTGTCACAGGTGCTTCTCGAACAACTTCAAGGCATTAACAATAGCCAGAAGTTTGACGAGGTAGGAACCGTGCTTGAGGTCAGCGATGGTGTAGCTCGTATATATGGTCTGCGCAATGCTGAAGCCAACGAACTTCTCGAATTTGAGAATGGCACCATGGCAATCGTTATGAACCTTGAGGAGGACAACGTAGGTTGTGTGCTCCTTGGTTCTACAGAGGGCATTAAGGAGGGCATGGTTGTTAAGCGTACCAAGCGCATCGCTTCTATACGCGTAAACGACAATATGCTCGGACGTGTCATCAACCCTCTTGGTCAGGCAATTGACGGCAAGGGTGAGATAGACATGACTGGTGCTTTTGAGATGCCGCTTGACCGTAAGGCTCCAGGTGTTATCTATCGTCAGCCGGTTAAGGAGCCATTACAGACAGGCTTGAAATCGGTTGACTCGATGATTCCTATCGGTCGTGGTCAGCGTGAGCTTATTATTGGTGACCGTCAGACTGGTAAGACAGCTATTGCCGTAGATACCATTATCAATCAGAAGAGTTTCTACGAAGCAGGTAAGCCAGTTTACTGTATTTACGTAGCCATTGGTCAGAAGGCTTCTACTGTTGCAGCTCTTGTTGAGAACTTGAAGCAGCACGGCGCAATGCCTTACACAATAATTGTGGCTGCTACTGCTGCCGATCCTGCAGCTATGCAGTATTATGCACCATTTGCAGGTGCTGCCATTGGTGAATATTTCCGCGACCGTGGTTATTCGGCACTTGTAGTATACGATGACCTTTCTAAGCAGGCTGTTGCTTATCGTGAGGTATCTTTGATTCTTCGTCGTCCTTCAGGACGTGAGGCTTATCCTGGTGATGTGTTCTATTTGCATTCACGTTTGTTGGAGCGTGCTGCACGTATCAACGATCAGCAAGAGGTAGCCGAGCAGATGAACGACCTGCCAGAATGTATGAAGGGTCATGTAAAGGGTGGTGGTTCTTTGACAGCCCTTCCTATCATCGAGACTCAGGCTGGTGACGTTTCTGCCTATATTCCTACCAATGTAATTTCTATTACAGATGGTCAGATTTACCTTGAGAGTGACCTCTTTAACCAGGGTTTCCGTCCTGCTGTTAACGTTGGTATCTCGGTATCGCGTGTAGGTGGCTCGGCTCAGATAAAGAGTATGAAGAAGGTAGCTGGTACATTGAAGATAGATATGGCTCAGTATCGTGAGCTTGAGGCTTTCTCAAAGTTCTCAAGTGATATGGATGCCGTTACAGCCATGACTATCGACCGTGGTCGTAAGAACAACCAACTTCTTATCCAACCACAGTATAGTCCGATGCCAGTAGGTGAGCAGATTGCCATAATCTATTGTGGAACTCACGGTTTGATGCATAACGTGCCAGTAGAGAAGGTACGTGAGTGTCAGGAGACTTTCCTCGATAAGATGCGCTCACAGCATGCAGATGTCATAGATACTTTGGCAAGTGGTAAGATTGACGATTCGCTAACAGCTGTTCTCGAACAGACTATGGCTGATGTAGCAGGTCAGTATAAAAAGTAATAGCTTATGCCGTCGCTCAAAGAAATCAAAAACAGACTCACATCGGTCAACAGTACCCGTAAGATTACGAGTGCGATGAAGATGGTGGCTTCTTCCAAGCTCCATCATGCCCAGCAGATGATTGAGAACATGCTTCCCTACGAGACGATGCTTGAGCATATCCTCAAGACTTTTCTCGCTTCAGAGGCAGATGCTACAACCGTATTCAATGTTGAGCGTCCTGTGAAGCGTGTAGCTTTGGTGGTATATGCTTCCAACAGTAGTTTGTGTGGAGGATTCAATGCAAATGTCATTCGTCTGCTTCAGCATATTGTTGACGAGTATTCTGATAAATTGGGCAAGGACAATATTATTGTCTACCCAATTGGACGAAAGGTTGCTGAGAAGACGGCTAAAATGGGGCTTCATGTGGCTGGCGACTTTACTGGTCTTGCCGAAAAGCCAAACGTGAAGCAATGTATTGAAATAGCCCGTGAGATAGGGCAGAAGTTTGTAAGTGGTGAGATTGATCGTGTAGAGATGATTTATCATCATTTCAAGAGTGCAGGATCGCAGATACTTACTCGCAAGAACTTCCTTCCTATTGACATTACCGAGGAGTTGAAGCGCGACCGATCTCGCGATCTTAACTCTACGGTAACCTCAAAAGAGGCGCAAGAGTATCTTAAGAAAAAAGCTTCTGTACAGGAACAAAAGCAAGAGGATAATGTTCGTCCGCTCAATGATAACTTCATTGTTGAGCCTGACATGAATACAGTTCTCTCACAGCTTATCCCTAAGTACTTGCATTTGATGCTTTACACAGCTCTGCTCGACAGTATAGCCAGTGAGCATGCCGCTCGTATGGTAGCAATGCAGACTGCTACTGACAATGCCGACGAGATTCTTCGTGAGCTTAATCTTCAGTACAACAAAAGCCGTCAGCAGGCTATTACTAACGAATTGCTTGACATTGTGGGTGGTAGTGTTAACAGCTAACACACACAACAGTATAAACAAAAATAGTGACAACCAATTGGTTGTCACTATTTTTGTTTAAATACTATTTATAGATTATCGCCTGTATATTGTCCGATAAAGAATATAGCTCCGGTATGACGTTCGGTTATTAAGTAAACAAAGGGATGATCGGCATGAAATTCAACTCTTCGTGGTTGTTCAGATGGAAATGCCGACATCATCATTACACCAGCTGTAACTGCTGCAGCTTTTGTTCCTTCCTCGCTTACCTCGATCTTTGCCTTTTGTAGCATAGAAGATATGAACATCGGAGTGTCGGATATCTTACTAAAGTCAGCCTGGCTTGATATAAACATAGAAGGCGCACCAAGGTTGGATATAGGTTTGTTGAGCTGAGTTTCGGTAGAGGTACTGAATCGAGGCAACTTCAAATCAACGATACACTTCTCCATATTGTTATTCAACTCAGACAGTTTTTCAGCGTTAAGCTTTTCCATTATTTCGGTTGTTGACTTGCCGTCGTGTGGTAGAATAACCGTCATATTATATGTGCCGTTGCCATAAGGCAGGTTAATGGCAGAGAAATCCTCCTGTTCAACAAAGTCGAACTTAGCGTTTTGATGCATCATATCTACACGCTTTATATCACGTGTATAACCTTTAAATGGCTCTTTCTTGGTGTCGTTCTTGTCGAATTTCTTATCCCATGTACCATTAAAGTAGATGGCATTCATAATAACAGCGATAGCGTTTGGGTTAAGCTGATTTATGATTGAAGGAATCATACCATTAGTTTGTTTGTCACACCAATTGTTGATTCGTTTAAGAGCGTCGCCTGCAAAATTCATACTCTCAACTTGCGCGTTGTATGTTTGCGACATAGCCTGCTTATACTTATCCTTTATGCTTATTTGCTGGTTTACAGCGATGCAGTTGGCAATGTTTACAGTAGTCTGCTTGTCGAGAGTTGAAGCAGTATTGATAATTGCCTTGTAAGCCTCGTTCAAAGTTTCTAACGAAACATCGTTCATGCCCAATGTTTTCATTATCTCTGTCTGAGTGTTTCCTTCAGCACCATTGGCAAGCATACCCATAAGATATGCCACGCTTAGAGGAGACACAACTTTAGAGTCCATTCCAGCCTGAGTGCGGAACAGATTAAGTGCAAAAGTGTTTCCTTTGTTCACAGCCGAAAGTTGTGCGTCAGACAGTATAAGATAGCTGTTATCCATATCTTCCATGTTTTGAATATTATCTGGCTTTACCACGACATTATCTTTTTGTACTTTGTTAGATGATGCACACGAAGTGATAGCTAAAGCCGTAAGACCTATCATAGTGGTAGTCTTTACCCTGTTTTTATAAATCTTCATATCCTTATTATGTTTATATTATATCTATTGTTTACTCTATAGTAAAATACAACAACTGATATTTTATTGTATGATATGATAAGTAATTAACATTATTTTGTTTTCTATTCTTCCAAATTAGACAGGCTGCTTGCAAAACGATGCAAGAAATTGGATGAAGCCTCAACAGGTGCGAAGAAGAAGTACTTCATGCAATTCTTTACCGTCTTCATCATTGCTTTCGAGTTGTTGGCAAGGAAGATAGTTGATTTCTGACTTATCTTCCATTCCTCAATGTCAATACGTATTGGTTTCTCCAATGCTTCGATAGCTATTTTATGGGCACTCGGTTCCATCTTGTTCACGAAAGGAATCTCATCCATTTCAAATCCAAAGATATCAATAAGAATGCTTCCTTCAAGTTGCGCCATACGTGTTAGGTTTAGCTTGCGTAACCAATTTTCCAATTTAACAAAATCGATTTTGTCACCATCCACCCTAAGATAGATGCCAATTCGGAGTATTGTAGCAAAAGACAAACCGTATGTCATGGTACATTCTGTTGCTTGCACGATGATGTCAAGCATATTAAGAGTCTCTACAGAAGCATCTGTCGATTGAGGCTCATTTTCTCTTATGCGTTTAAGACGAGCATTAAGAAAGCCGTTGCACATATGTGAAAGGCCTGCATCAGGAAGCTGTACAGAAGGTCTTGCCCCCGTGGTTTGAGCCTTGATGCCATAGCCTTCTTCATCCAATATCTTCTTGTATTTAAGTATAATGTCTTGTGGGATAAGCGCCTCGTTCTCCTTGTTTTTAGCAATACCATCAAAGATGACACCAACAACATTGTGAATATTGGCAATATGAAATATCACCTCCCACTTAAACTTAGACATTGGCTCTATAACCTCGTTTTCGCCGAAAGCGCCAAGTCGCAACAGTCGTAGAAAGTTTCTCTTAATAATATTCATATCGGTACATTATTATTAATGTGGTTTTCTTTTTTTGCGCCTTTGCGCCAAACTTATGAGTATCTTCTAGGCAGACGCAATAAAATAGCAGACACAACGCATATGGCAAGTACGAAAGGGTAGTACAAGTAAGGAATTATGTTTACCGGATTAACCTTTGACAGTCCTGATGCCATCAGCATTTGTGCTCCATATGGTATAATAGCTTGCATGCAGCACGAGCATGTGTCAAGCAGACTGGCAGTCTTTCGACGGTCAAGTCCATACTTCTCGCCAATACGCTTTGCAATATTTCCAACAGATATTATGGCCACAGTATTGTTTGCTGTGCAGATGTCAATTACAGCCACAAGTAGACCTATTACAGCTTCGGCACCACGTTTGCCTTTTATGCGCGAAGATATAGATTCTATGATATATTCTACACCTCCCTTGCTTTTTACTATCTCGAACAAACCACCGGCAAGCATGGTTACAATAATAAGTTCGCCCATACCCATAATGCCGTCTCCCATAGAGTGCATCCAGTCAAATAAGTTAGTGGTTCCTGTTGCAATACCAACAATACCAGTTAATGAAATGCCTAAAACAAGTACAGTCATAACATCAAGCCCGGCTATTGCAGTTATAAGTACAGCAAAGTAGGGAATCACCTTCACAATATTGGCCCCATGAGTGCAAGTATTGGTATGCAGGTCGGTTCCTAAAAATGTGTATATGGCAAGAGTAATGATAGCAGCAGGCAAAGTGATGAAGAAGTTGACACGGAACTTGTCTTTCATACTGCATCCTTGCGAACTTGTGGCAGCTATCGTTGTATCAGAAATAAATGAAAGGTTGTCGCCAAAGAAAGCTCCGCCCACTACTATTGCAGTTAGAAGTGCAGAACTCATACCCGTAGATTGTGCAAGTCCTGCGGCAATAGGTACAAGGGCAACAATAGTGCCTACACTTGTACCTATCGACAGACTGATAAAACACGTTGCAAGAAACAATCCTGGCAACAACATATTGTCTGGAAGTATAGACAGCATAACGTTTACCGTAGCGTCTACAGCTCCTATCATTTTTGCAGCATTGGCAAAGGCTCCAGCAAGAATAAAGATCCACAACATCAGCATTATGTTGCGAGCGCTGGCACCACGGCTAAATGTGTCAATGCTGTTTTTAAGACCCTTGCCATATGCCGCCATGCCTACAGCATAGATACTTGATAGCATAAAGGCCACGCTGATGGGCATTTTATAGAAGTCGCCTGCCACTATAGATGTGACAAGATATATAAAAATAAACACCAGTAGCGGACTAAGTGCCAGAAATCCTTTCTTGTTGTTTGCCATAATTTATAAAGAGCTAATTTGTAAACGAATCACAGTCTACAACTGTGTACGTCGATAGAAGTCTACATTTTCTTTTGTGAGCAATTCTATAGGCATATAGTTTACAGGTTGCACCTTCTTGCGTAGCACGATAGCTTTAAACAAAGTGTCAACACAGCTATATCCTTGTTGATATCCATGCTGGGCGATAAGGAAAGAGATGCTGTTCTGACGCAGACATTCAGCATTCTTTGCAACCATATCATACCCCATAATCTGTATGTCGCGAATATTGTTGCGCAGCAAGTACTCGCCTATAATATGAGCTTTAGAATTGAGCGTTATGCAATGGTGCACATCAGGATGCTTCTCAAAGAACTCCTTAATCATGCTGTCGTATTCGCTTCGTGTTCCTTTGAATGGGATGCAGAACTCTGTGATTTTGATATTAGGGAAGTGGTCGTGCATATAGTGACGAAATCCAACCTCTCTGTTTACCTGCTGCTTACTTGTAACGCGTCCGTCCTTTATTTGTTTAAATAGCATTATCTCCTTTTGGTTAGAAGCTATAAGCATAAGCATCTTTGCTGCGAAATAGCCACTACAGAAAGAATCTTGTCCAAAGAAAGACAGAGGCTTAAGGTCTGGCATATAAGAGTCGAGCATGATAAATGGAATCTGTAGCTCGTGCAGTTTGTCTGTGAATTCTCTTGTTACTTCGATTTCGGCAGGGACAATAATCACTCCATTAGGATTAGAACTAAGACATTCTTTGTATTTTTCGATGAAAGAAGCATTGTTGAATCGCTCGTAATACAGCAGTTTCACATCGATATGAAAGTCGCGTCTCACGTCAATTGCTTTTTTTACGCCTTGTTCTATTTCCTCCCAATAAGCTTCCGATTCATGTTGGGGTAGAAGCATATTGAATACATATGACTTGTTGTAAGCCAATGCGCTGGCATAGACATTCGGCTGATAATTCATCTCTTTTAGTGCTTCTTCAACCTTTTCTCTTGCTGGCTTTGAAACATTAGGACGGTTGTGCAGCACTCTGTCTACGGTACCTACAGAGACCCCTGCTCTTTCTGCGATGTCTTTAATTCTTATTTTCTCCATTTACTATTGACGAGGTTCACTTGGTTATTTTGATTAATTTTGCTTGCAAAGGTACGACAAAAACTTGAATTGTGTGAATGCACAGCCTATTTTTTGTGGCTTTAACATAAAAATATTTACATCTAATTATTGAGGTTGATGTTTTTTGTATATCTTTGTAATCATTAATTGCCAAGTACTTATTTTATATATATTGATATAATGGGTAAACACGTACAACCTTCACGTTATGTACATATACTTTTAATGTTGCTTTTGTTGGGCACATTTACTGCATGTGGACCTGATAATATCAGGCCAAAAGTAAACCGCCTTAACGACGCAGCCTATTCTTATCATTATCGCAGCCTTGATTCTACACAGCATTTTGCTTCTCAGGCTTTGGCTATGTCGGCTTCGTATCCAGATGGCAAGGCAGAGGCGCTTAACAATCTTGCTTTTGTAAATATAGTTAAGATGAATTATGCCAAGGCCGACTCAATGCTTAACGAGGTGCTTCAAAACACAGACAATCAGCTTGAGTTGTTGGTTGCCAATGTACAGCTTATGCGATTGTGCCAACGTCGTTCCGAGAACAAGAACTTTTATCATTACACCCAACAGGCGCAAGAGTGTATGAGGCGTCTTCAAGAAGATGAGAACTTGCTTGATGCACGTCAGCAACGTCGTCTTGTATACGCAAAATCCGAATATTCCATAGTGTTTTCTACCTACCTTTATTATGTAGGCCAACATCTTAAATCTTCAGAGGTTTTGTCGGAGATTGACCCAGTCGGACCTATTGTTAAGGATACTGCCCAACTGCTTGCCTACTATTATAATATAGGTGCCGGAGGAGTGCTTAACGCACGTTCTCATGATGAACTTATGCAGTCGGAATTTGATTATCTTATGCGTTGCTATCTACTGTCGCGCCAATATAATTACAACTTTTGGGAGGCCAACTCCATGCAGGCTATAAGCGAACATCTACAAGTGTACAGCGATAGACGTAAGCTTATGCAAAACAACGTGCAAGAGATTGATTACTTAAATGTATATATGATGCCAGACAGTTTGCTGGCTGGTAATCTTGCCCAGCGTGCTCTTGAGATATTCGAGCAATATGGCGATGTTTATCAAACAGCAGGTGCATGGCGTACCTTGTCTGAGGCCTATCGCTCTATATCCGATTATCAATCGGCTTTAGTGTGTTTGGAGAATGCCTTAAAGCGAGATACAGCCATTAATGCGGTTCCTGATTTGGTGGCCTCTATACGTGAGCAGTTAAGCATAGTGTATGCTGCAATCGACAATAAGGCACAAAGCGACTATAATCGCAATATCTACCTTGACTTACAAGACTACTCTCGACAAGATCGATTCTTGGAGGCTCGTGCCGAACAACTTAATGTCTCATTACGACAGCTTGACATGATGATAGTTGCCGTTATAGTAATTATTGTCCTCATTGTGGTTATGCTCGTCTATTTTGGATATTGGCGACACAAGCATAACAATGTACCTTCAATAGACGAATTAAGGAAACCTCTTGACGAGTGGAAAAAGGATAGCCTGAAGCGAATAGAAAGCCTGAAGGATGCTGTTGAAGAAACAAAAGAGGACACATTAGTAAGTGCCAATAAACTAAACCGTCTTAGAGAACGCAATATAGAACAACGCGCCAAGGTGTGGCTTGCCTCTACGGTAACGCCATTAATTAGTCGTATGCAACGCGAGATAGCAACCCTTAGATTGGTTGGACGTTCGGAAAAGCGTAAGGCATGTATGGACTACATAATGCAACTCTTAGACTCAATAGACGCAAGCAACAGACAATTGACTCATTGGATACAACTGAAGCAAGGCGATTTTCAACTACGTGTGGAGAGTTTCTGCCTTGCCCAACTATTTGAGATGTTAAAGCAGAACTCTATGACATTCAGATTGCACGGAATAGAGTTGGACGTAAAAAGTACCGATTCTGTCGTTAAGGCAGACCGCGTACTTACATTGTTCATGCTCAATACTATGGTTGAAAACGCTCGCCGTTATACTCCCTCTGGTGGTGTCGTTTCTGTTTCTTCTGTTGATACAGATGAATATGTGGAAATATCTATAGCCGATAACGGTTGTGGTATGACAGACGAGCAGGCGAGTGATGTTTTTAAGCATAAGTTGATAAACGACACTACCAATACAGACACAGAACATGGACATGGTTTTGGATTGATCAACTGCAAGGGAATTATCGAAAAGTATCGCAAGCTTAGTGCCATCTTTAAAGTATGTACCATTGGTGTAGAAAGCAAGATAGGTGTAGGTAGCCGATTCTATTTTCGCTTGCCAAAAGGAATTGTCCGTATAGCTATTGTTGCCATAATGCTTGCAGGAGGCTCGCCATTGTTCGCCAACAATATTGAAAAGAAAGAATTGGCCACAGCTCGTGCTAATGCTTTTGCCGATAGTGCATATTTTTCTAATGTAAAAGGAAATTACATGCGGACAATATCGTTTGCCGATAGCTGTTTGCATTACCTCAATCAATCGTATGCCATGGCGCATCCTGCTGCAACAAGAAAGTCAAAGTTGCTTCGGCTCAATGGCGATTATCCAGCAAAGGCAGCCGAACTCACATGGCTGCGTGATAGCGCGAAAGTTGATTTCAACATAATCCTCGATATTCGTAACGAGACAGCTGTGGCCGCTCTTGCCTTGCACAAATGGAATTTGTACAATTACAACAATACTGTTTACACTCAGCTGTTTAGAGAGGTTAGTGCCGACAACACTTTGGCATCGTATGTCTATACTATGCAGAAGGCCAACAACAACCGCAACATAGCCATTATTATGCTTGTTGCCTTGTTACTTGGCATATTCCCGGCATATTATCTTCTGTATTATCGTCAACGTATGCATCTGCATTTGTATATAGACCAAATCAACTCTATAAACAATGTGCTAAAGGATAAGCATACCACAACCGACTATAAATTGCATAAGATAGATGAGATATGGAAACTTAACGGGCAAGATGCCAAAAACGATGCTTTGTCGTATACAGCAAAAAAATGTCCAAAAGTGTTTTTGTCACTTTTTAATGAGATACGTTCTTGCCTTGAAGAGGGTAATAAGCTTGTTGGCAAACTGGCAGACGCGCAAAATGATGCTTCCGATCAATTGCGCCGTGTAGAAATGGATAGTGACAGATTGTATGTGTCGTGTAATGTGCTTGACAATTGCTTGTCGTCGTTGAAGCACGAAACCATGTATTATCCTTCACGCCTAAAACAATTAATTGCGTCAGAGGATTCGACGGTAGATGATAATGTTCTTGCCGAACTGGCTGAATATTACAAAACCCTGTATACAACTCTGATTTCGCATGCCGCAAATGTGTTGAATACAGCCGGTACGCTTGCTGCTCCAAATGTGTCCATCAACTTGCTGCTTGCCATTCTTCGTAAAAAGAATAAGGGCAAAAAACCAAAGATCGTAGAGCGTGAAACGGTCGACAACTATATAGATGTAGACATAATATTGGATTCATTGTACGCAATATCGCCTGTTGGCTTGTTCTCGTCGTTAACCCCAGATGTCGACTTCCTTGTTTGTTGCCAAATAATGCGCGACTTGGGAGAATATACCGGGGCGCGGGCATGTGGTATATCCGCACGTTCGGATAACGGTACATTGCTTGTTTCGCTTAAAATGCCAAGCGCTATATGGCAAGGTGTGCGTTAGCGCTTAAATAAAAAGAAATGTAATAATTTGGACAATTATGTGCGATTTCTTGATTATTATTAGTAATTTTGTGCCATAAAAGTTAAGCTATAGCTTTTGTTGCCCCATTACCAATATAGACAGGGAGAAACTTATTGAAAATTCGAACAGAAACAAATGAGTGACAATAACTTAATGCAAACGCTCGCCACAACGGTGGACAAGTTGTCCAACCCCCAATCTTTTAAGGGGCTATTCCATCCGCATCGTGACGGCAATCCTTTACCTTCGGGGAAAATCCTCGAAGAGATAGTTATGTTGTTAAGGGCGATTCTTTTTCCTGGCTACTATGGCAATTCTTCGGTTAACATACATACGCTTCATTATCATATAGGTGTAGATGTGGAACGGCTCTACCACTTGTTGAGTCAACAGATTCAGGCTGGATTATGTTTTATGGAATATAATGCTGACGATAAGTGCAATTGCAATATCAAGCAAGTTGCCCAGAAATTGTCGTCGCAACTTATTGAGCGACTACCAGCTATACGCGAGGTGTTAAGTACTGATGTAATTGCGGCTTTCAACGGCGACCCAGCTGCCGAAAGCACAAGTGAGGTAATATCTTGCTATCCTATAATCAAGACCTTGACCAACTATCGTGTAGCACATGAGCTGGCGTTGCTTGGTGTGCCTCTAATTCCAAGAATGCTGACAGAGCTTGCACATTCTGAAACAGGTATAGACATACATCCAAACGCAAGGATAGGAAAGTATTTCACAATAGACCATGGTACGGGTGTTGTGATAGGCGCAACATGTGTTATTGGCGATAATGTGAAAATATACCAGGGTGTTACGCTTGGCGCAAAGAGTTTTCCGCTTGATGCGGAAGGCAATCCTATAAAAGGAATTCCACGTCATCCAATTATCGGCAACAACGTTATTATATATGCCAATGCCACGGTTCTTGGACGTATAACAATTGGCAACGGGTGTGTAATAGGCGCAAACATGTGGGTTACTGAAGACATGCAGGCCGACACTATTAAACGATGTGAAACAACATAGCATTAGATAAAGAAAATAAAACAGTTTACTAAAAATATGAATGATTTTGAACTTATTGCCAAGACCTTTATGGGCCTAGAGCCCGTCCTGGCAAAAGAACTTACACAGATTGGTGCTAATAATGTGCAGATTGGTAGACGTATGGTTTCGTTTACCGGTGACAAGGAGATGATGTATCGCGCTAATTTCCAGCTTCATACTGCAATACGTATTCTTAAACCTATTGCCAGATTCAAGGCTGCTTCTGCCGACGATGTCTATGAGGAAATTAAGAAGATAGACTGGAGCCAGTATATCGAGAAGGGAAAAACATTCTCGGTTGACTCTGTTGTTTATTCGGAGGAGTTTAGAAATTCGCGCTTTGTGACATATAAGGTTAAGGATGCCATTGTCGACCAGTTCCGCGAGAAGACCGGCACACGTCCCAATATCTCAGTAAGCAATCCTGATATTCGTCTAAATATTCATATAGCCGAGACTGCCGCAACACTTTCACTCGACTCAAGTGGCGAGTCGCTTCATCGTCGCGGCTATCGTCAGGAGTCTGTTGAGGCTCCTCTTAACGAGGTGCTTGCTGCCGGTATGATATTGATGACTGGTTGGAAGGGTGAGACCGATTTCATCGATCCGATGTGTGGCTCAGGTACATTGGCTATTGAGGCTGCGCTTATTGCACGCAACATGAGCCCGGGTGTATTCCGCAAGGAGTTTGCTTTTGAGAAGTGGCCCGACTTTGATGCCGAGTTGTTTGACACTATTTATAATGACGACTCTCAGGAGCGTGAGTTTACACACCATATATATGGCTACGACATTGATATGAAGGCTGTAAATACAGCTCGTCTTAATGTTCGTGCCGCTGGTCTTTCTAAGGACATTACTATCGATTGTGCCGACTTCAAGGACTTTACCAAGCCTGCCGAGAAGAGCATACTCGTTGTAAATCCTCCTTATGGCGAGCGTATCTCTACACCCAACCTCCTCAATACATACAAGATGATTGGCGAGCGTCTTAAGCACGCCTTCATGGGCAACGAGGCATGGGTTCTAAGCTATCGTCAGGAGTGTTTCGAGGCTATTGGTCTTAAGCCTTCAATCAAGATACCTGTATTCAACGGTTCGCTCGAATGCGAGTTCCGCAAGTACAGCATCTTTGATGGCACCATGAAGGAGTTCCGTCAAGAGGGTGGTATCGTTAAGACAGAGGATGAGAAACGCCAGATGGCCGAGAAGCATCGCTTTAAGAAGAACCGTGAGTTTAAGAAACGTCTTGATGAGGATGCAGAGAATGCCGAGGCAGATATTCGCTCATTCAAGTTCCGTTCTTTTGAGCGTCGCAAGGATAACGACGATAGACGTGGCTCATTTGGTGGCAAGCGCTTTAACCGTGATGAGGAGAAATCGTTTGGTGGCAAGCGCTTCGATCGTGATGAGGAGAAATCATTCGGCAAGCGTGGTGGCAAGTCATTCGGACGTGGACGTGATGGAGAAAAATCGTTTGGCAAGGGATTTAAAGGCGACCGTAAGGGTGGCAGAGGTTTCAATAAAAAAGGTTTTGACGATGAAGATTAAGTATCTATCAACACTATTGTTTGGCTTGTTTGCGTCGCTAACTGTTAGCGCACAACAGCTAAAGGAGTTCACTCTCGAAGACTTGAACTTCGGTGGACACAACTATTACAACATGGTTCCTAAGTCTCGCTATTGCACATGGTGGGGCGACCAGCTTGTGCGCCTTGAAGGCAACGCTTGCTATATAGTGAACAAGACCAACGGCAAGGAGACAAAACTCTTTGACAAGAGCGAAATAAACCAATGGATTGCTCCTACACGTTCCATTAAGGTTAATTCGCTTGGTGGTGCCAAGTTCCCATATGCCGACAAGTCGGTTGTGGTATTGCGCGATGGAGCTAACATCTATACTGTTGACTTCAAGAAGCATAGTCTTGTAAGCGAGACTGAGATTGCCGATGGCGACAATCTGCTTGAGAGCAACTACAAGAGTGGCGCTATGGCTATTCTTCGTGATAACAATCTTTACGTGCGTCGTGGAGCCAAGGAGTGGCAACTCTCTAAGGATGGTTCACGCGAGATTGTATACGGACAGAGTGTTCATCGCGACGAGTTTGGCATACATAAAGGCACTTTCTTCAGCAACGACGGCACTAAGCTTGCCTTCTATCGTATGGACCAGTCGATGGTGGTTGACTATCCTCAGGTAACTATCCCAGAGATAGATTATTTCAATCATCCAGAAACTCAGACTTGCAGCGCCGTAGCTGCTCCTGACAAATATCCTATGACTGGTGAGACATCGCACGAGGTTACTGTTGGCGTGTTCGACTCGGCTACTGGCAAGACAATATATCTTAAGGCTGGCAATCCTAAGGACCGCTACTTCACCAATATCTCATGGAGCCCAGACGACAAGACGATATATATGTTCGAGCTTAATCGCGACCAGAACGACTGCCGTCTTGTTAGCTACAACGCTACTACAGGCGAAAAGACTGGCGAGCTATATCGCGAAACCGACGAGAAGTATGTTGAGCCACAGCATCCTATAATGTTCTTGCCATGGGACAACAGCCAGTTTATAATGCAGAGCCAGAAGGATGGTTACAACCACCTTTATCTTTGCACTCTTGGCAAGCATGGCAGCCGCATGGCCCACAACACAGAGTCGCTTGATATCAAGCAGCTTACATCTGGCAAGTGGGTTGTGATGGAAGTACTTGGCTTTAACGCCAAGCGCAAGAGCATCATCATTGCCTCTAACGAGATTAATCCAATCCAGCGCAACCTCTTTGCCGTTGATGTTAAGACAGGCAAGCGCACTCGTGTAGACGAAACTGGCAATGGTTGGCATAATGGATTGTTGAGTGAGAGCGGAGCATTTGTATTCGACAAATACTCTTCGCCTGATGTTCCCAACAATATCGCTATTGTGAATACCGAGAATGGCAAAAAGCTTAGCTACTTCCATGCTGAGGATCCTTGGAAGGGATACAATGTTCCTGAGTATTCGTGCGGAACTGTTAAGGCTGCTGACGGCGAAACCGACCTTTACTGGCGTATGGTGAAGCCTACTAACTTCGACCCTAAGAAGAAGTATCCTACTATAATATATGTATATGGTGGACCTCACGCTCATAATGTTGACGCTCGTTGGCATTACTCTTCACGCTCATGGGAGACATACATGGCACAGAATGGCTATCTGCTCTTTATTCTCGACAACCGTGGTTCGGAGAATCGTGGCAAGGCATTTGAGCAGGCTACATTCCGCCAGCTTGGTCAGGAGGAAATGAAGGACCAGATGAAAGGTGTGGAATACTTGAAGACTCTGCCTTATGTTGATGCCGACCGCATTGGTGTACATGGATGGAGCTTTGGTGGCTTTATGACTATCTCGCTTATGACCAACTATCCCGATGTGTTTAAGGTTGGTGTAGCTGGTGGTCCAGTTATCGATTGGCATTGGTACGAGGTGATGTATGGCGAACGCTATATGGATACTCCTCAGACAAATCCAGAGGGTTACAAGAAGACATCATTGCTATACAAGGCAAAGGACCTCAAGGGTAAGTTGCAGATTATCACAGGCTACAACGACGCAACTGTTGTACCTCAACATTGCCTCACATTCATCAAGGCATGTATTGCAGCTGGCACACAGCCCGACTTCTTTGTCTATCCTGGCGAACCGCACAACATGCGCGGACATCAGAGCACTCATTTGCACGAGCGCATAAGCCAGTATTTCTTCGATTATCTGAAGTAAGGCTTTTATAATTAATATCAATAAAAAAAACTCAAGCGGCACACACTCTCCTCTCCTCCCTATGTGGAGGAGTAGGGGGTGGGGCTACTGTTTAACATAAAAACAATATAAGAGATGAAAGTTCTTTTGTTGGGAAGTGGCGGCAGAGAGCACGCCTTGGCATGGAAGATCGCCCAAAGCGACAAGTGTGAAAAACTATACATTGCTCCCGGTAATGCCGGAACAGCAGAGGTAGGCGAGAACGTTGACATCAAGGCTGATGATTTTGAAGCTTTGAAACAATTCTGCGTTGATAATGCCATTGATATGGTTGTTGTAGGCCCAGAGGATCCATTGGTTAAGGGTGTATATGACGATTTCCGCGACGACGAGCGCACAAAGAACATTCCTGTTATAGGTCCGTCAAAAGCTGGTGCTGTGCTTGAAGGCAGCAAGGACTTTGCCAAGCGTTTTATGATGCGCCACAATATCCCTACTGCTAAGTATGAGACATTCGACGGCACAACACTTGAGGAGGGACTTAAGTTCCTTGAAACTCTCAAGGCTCCTTATGTGCTTAAGGCCGACGGTTTGTGTGCTGGCAAGGGCGTGCTTATTGTTCCTACTCTTGAGGAGGCTAAGAAGGAGCTTAAGGATATGCTTGGCGGTATGTTTGGCAACGCTTCTGCCCGCGTGGTTATTGAGGAGTTCCTCAGCGGTATTGAATGTTCGGTATTTGTGTTGACCGACGGCAAGAACTATAAGATATTGCCAGAGGCTAAGGACTACAAGCGCATTGGCGAGCACGATACTGGCTTGAATACTGGTGGTATGGGTAGCGTTACTCCAGTACCTTTTGCCGATGAGGCTTGGATGAAGAAGGTAGACGATCGTATTATCCGTCCTACAGTAGAGGGATTGGCCCAGGAAGGCATCGACTATAAGGGCTTTATGTTCTTTGGTTTGATTAATGTTGAAGGCGAGCCTATGGTTATCGAGTATAACTGTCGTATGGGCGACCCAGAAACCGAGAGCGTTATGCTTCGCCTTAAGAGTGATATAGTAGACCTTTTTGAGGGCGTTGCCGCAGGCGACCTCGATAAGCGAGAGATAGAATTTGACCCACGTGCTGCTGTATGCGTTATGCTTGTAAGCGGTGGCTATCCAGAGGCTTACAAGAAGGGCTTCGTAATTAATGGTCTCGACAAGGTTGAAGGTTCTGTTGTATTCCACTCGGGCACAGCCCTTAAGGATGGCAATGTAGTAACCAATGGCGGTCGTGTTATTGCTGTAAGCTCTTATGGCAAGGATAAGGCCGAGGCTCTTGCAAAGTCGTTTGAGGAGGCTCGCAAGATAGAGTTCGAGGGCAAGTACTTCCGTCGTGATATTGGTCAGGACCTATAAGCGAGAGCTAATTGACATCTAATTGACACCCCATTATCTTGGGTGAAGTAATATAAATGTCGGGCTTACCACTAACACATGTTGGTGGAGCCTGACTATTTTTTTAAAATATAAACGGAAAATAATGATAGTAAAGCGATTTCAAAACCATGTGGCCGAAAGCCGTATAGCATTACCCTTAACAGGTGTTTATGCGTTTTTGGTATGTGCAGCAGGAGGATTGTTTGCCGATAAACTGTGGTTGCAGTTTGGCTTGCTTGCCATTTCCTCTTTCCTGATAATGTTGCTCAACAATTCAAATGCGCTCATACGTATCTATAGTCGTATGGTATCTTGTTCGTTTCTTGCTCTTGCTGTAATGTCGCATTTCTTGTTTGTTGACATTCGTTGCGGCATAGTGCAGTCATGTTTCATATCCTTCTATCTATTCCTGTTTAGCGCCTATCAGGACAATAGGGCGATTGGACGTGTGTTTTATGCTTTCATGATGCTTGGCATAGCAAGCGTGTTCTTTGTACAGATTCTTTATCTTGTGCCCGTAGCATGGATATTGTTGTGTACAAATATAATGATAAGAAACCTCAGAGCCTTTTTTGCTTCGATTTTAGGAATAGTGGTGCCTTATTGGTTTGTTGGTGCCTATTACATATATTGCGGACAAATGGATTACATTCCAAACCATTTCCAGGAACTCATTCAGTTTGACAGTATAATGGAATGGACCACTATGCCATTGTCGCATATTGTTACAGCCTCGTATGTAGCTATATTGTCGGTTATGGGTATGATACATTTCCGCTTGAACAATTATAAGGACAAGATACGTACACGTATGTTGTTTGAGATTTTTTCTGTAATGGCTATATGTTCGATAGTGTTCATTATCTTGCAGCCTCAACATATCGACTTTCTGCTGGCGTTGCTCATAGTTAGCAGCTCGCCAATGATTGGACATTACATAGCGTTGACGAATACTCGCCTTACCAACATCTCGTTTTATATAATATTGATACTTACAGTTATACTGACTTTTATAAATATATGGATGCCATTCTAAGTTGTCTTGTTGATTGGGGCTATTGGGGAATGTTGTTGTCGGCATTTCTTGCCGGAAGTTTCTTCCCGTTTAGTAGCGAGGCCGTTATGGTGGGTTTGCAAGCTGCAGGTTTAGAGCCGTTGCCATTGGTAATATATGGAACTATAGGCAATGTGCTTGGCTCGATGTTCAACTATGGAGTAGGACGCATGGGCCGACTTGATTGGATTGAGCGTTATCTGCACGTCAAGAAAGAAAGTCTTGATAAGGCTCAGCGTTTTGTAGGCGGTCGTGGAGCCTGGATGGGATTCTTTGCCTTCTTGCCAATTCTTGGAAGTGCCATCACAATATTGCTCGGATTGATGAAGGCTAATATCGTGATCTCAATTACAAGTATTAGTATCGGAAAGTTGCTGCGCTATTTGTTGTTGGTGTATGGAGCTTCGTTTGTAGTTTAAATCCATGCTTGTTCTGAATACAATTCATGCTTGTTCTGAATTATTGCTGTCCGTTAAAACTTTTGCAATCGACATAAAATTTGGGCTGATTCTTCTCACGAGGTTTCAGCCCTTTTTGTTATCTTTGTTTTGCGAAAATGGAAAATAATTGGTTCATCCGATATTTTGAGTGATACAAGCTGGAGTTTATCGTGGAGGTTGGTACCTTGATGTTCGTGTAATGGACGTATAAATTATAGCTCGTATAATGAACGTATAATTTTACTTGTAGTTCTTTTGTATGTAGTTCCCACAGAACGCACAGA